>JAEEGG010001790.1_pt1 | contig 57086 bp, 41 predicted proteins | sample 9134161 | NCBI WGS metagenome assembly JAEEGG01 (sample SAMN16246543, study PRJNA631951) | gut metagenome | biome: gut microbiome; feature: rumen; material: CR-attached | host: Bos | place: Iran: Karaj | collected 2018-10 | reverse complement strand
CGCACTCTACGGCTATTGAGGGCAGTACGGTGACGGAGGTGGAGGCGCAACTGCTGTTCGACGAAGGTATCACCAGCAGCAAGCGCACCATGTTGGAGCAGCAGATGAACCTCGACCTGAAAGTGGCTTACGACTATGGACGAGAGTGGATCAAGCAGCATGAGCCTATCACGACAGATTGGCTAGTCCTGCTGGCATCGAAGGTGATGGCTCGCACAGGTAGCGAGTACCATGTGATAGGTGGTGATTTCTCTGCCGCCAAGGGTGAGCTGTGCAAACTGAATGTGACTGCCGGCACAGGCGGAAAGTCATATCTGGCATATCAGAAGGTGCCTACACGATTAGCAGCGTTCTGCGAGGAATTAAACCAACGTCGCAAAACTATTGATCCCGCTGACGTAGCCGCCGTCTATGACCTCAGCTTCTGGGCGCACTTCGAACTGGTGACCATCCATCCTTGGGCAGACGGTAACGGGCGTACCAGCCGTCTGCTGATGAACCTACTGCAATGGGAGTTTGATGTGCTGCCGACTAAGGTGCTCAAAGAAGACAAGGCTGAATATATCCAAGCGCTGATAGACACTCGCGAGAGTGAAGACCTCAATGTTTTTCTCGATTGTATGGTCCGCCATCATTGCCAGCACCTGCAGGCAGATATCGACCAATTTATTAAGTCAATATCAGAGAAAGTGGTCGATAAACAAGGTTTGAAGCAGAAAATGGTCGATAAATGGTCGATAAAGCCCTCATTGGCTGAGAAACTGGTCGATATTATGGAATTCGTGGCCGATAAAGACCAGATTACGACAGAAGAAATCGTTGGTCACTTTGGCTTCAATCCCACTACGGCAAAGCGATACCTGCGCCAACTTACGGAGTTCGGTTATCTGGAAGCGCATGGTGGAAATAAGAATAGGACGTATACGAAGATATGAAACAAACAGGAATCATCAGGGACAGGGTGTGACAGGTACCAGGTTCCTGTCATATTTATCACCGGAATTGTCCTCATGATAGACTTCCAAGGTGTAAAAAATGGTTGGCAGCGGCCGCTGCCAATAATGTTCCTGGCCGATGCCAACGAGCTTGCTTCATCCTTTCACCCGCTTTGTTACGTCCTTCCTCCCCGTTTGCTGCGTCCTGAATCCTTGTCTGAAGCAACCTCTTGAGGCGTTTGCTGCGTCCTTCCTGCGACTGGGTGCCGATGTGGAGGGTAGTTTGTGCCGATGTAACATGATGCTTCCCTAGGACAAACATGATGTTTGTGCCGAGGGAACTAGACTCTTGTGGTATACCCGTTTGGTAAGAAGTAATCTCAGCGGTGGTAATCAGTAATCATAGCGCCGGTATGAAGTAATCTTACCGCTGGTATGCGGCACTCTTACCAATGTTGAGCAATACTCCGCCCAATCTTCTGGAAGTCCTTTGTACAAAGGGAACGAGTAGGGTAGAGTGTCAAGGTATGACTCTACCCACTGAATCTCCTTTATTTACTGGTGTCTTGAAGAATTGGGTGGAGTGTTAGGGTATTTGGGTGATAGGTGATGAGTGATAGGTTATGGGTGAAGGGTGTTGGACGGCAGTCTCGTGCCGATGCCTTCTATGCAAAAGCGGGATAATGACGTTGCCACTATATACGCAAAAGTCTGCTAAGAGTAAAAGAAAAACCTCTGAAACGCCTATTTACAAAGGATTTCAGAGATTTTTAGGAGTACCCCGACCGAGAATCGAACTCGGAACTAAGCTTTAGGAGAGCCTTGTTATATCCATTTAACTATCAGGGCAGCAGATTTCGGGTGCAAAGGTACGAAATAAATTAAAAATTAGAAATTAAAAATTAGAAATTATGTTGCTTCCGCGAAAAAAATCTCAGTTCTCAGTTCTCAGTTCTCAATTATTTCGTATCTTTGCAGCATAAATTCAAATTAAAATACAGAGAAAACATGGGAAAATTAGTTATCAATTCGTACGACGAGTTTGCAGCCCATCTGGGTGAAGAGTTAGGAAAATCAGAGTGGCTGGAGGTTGACCAGGATCGTATCAACCTGTTTGCCGATGCCACTCTCGACCATCAGTGGATACATGTTGACGTGGCTCGTGCCAAGGAGGAGAGCCCTTATAAGTCGACCATCGCCCACGGTTATCTGACGCTGTCGCTGCTGCCTTATATGTGGGATCAGATTATTGAGGTGAACAATATCAAGATGCTGGTGAACTATGGCATGAACGACATGCGCTTCGGACAGCCCGTCATCACTGGCAGCCGCATCCGTCTGGTGACAAAGTTGGAGAACATCCAGAACCTGCGTGGCATCTGCAAGGCAGAAATCAAGTTCCATATTGAGATTGAGGGACAGCGCAAGCCAGCCCTTGAAGGTGTCGCCGCCTTCCTCTATTATTTCAACTGACGCTGACGTACTGCTTCGAATAGCAGGATTGCTGCACTGACCGATACATTGAGCGAGTCGAGCCTACCCAGCATGGGAATGCGTATATGCGCATCAGCAGCTCGTCGCCATGTGTCGGTCAGTCCTGTTGACTCCGTACCCATCACGATGGCTGTGCCCTGTTGCATGTCCGTATCGTAGTAGAGGTGACTGTCCTGCAGCTGAGCCGTCAGGATGCGGATGCCACGGGTTTTCAGGAAGCTGATGCATTCGTCCGTCGTACATGCCACACAGGGTACCGTGAAGATGGCCCCTATGCTGCTGCGGATGAGATTGGGGTTATAGAGATCGGTCAACGGGTCACACACGACGACAGCATCAGCCTGTGCAGCATCCGCCGAACGCAGCACGGCACCCAGGTTGCCAGGCTTCTCTACGCTCTCCAGCACCACGATGAGTGGCTGTTCGCCCAGCTTCAATTCGTCCAGTGTCAGTCTGCGCTCATGCACCAGTGCTACGATGCCCTCCGTACTGCCACGATAGGCTATTTTTTCGTATACCTCCTTCGTCACCTCGAACGATGCCGATGGTGAAGCATGACGAGCCACAAACTCCGTACCACCATCAACCATCAGCGAGGGACAGAAGAATACGCTATCCAACTCGTAGCCGGCCTCCAGACAATGTTCTGTCTCGCGTAGTCCTTCCACCACAAACACACCGGCCTTGCGCCGTTCTGCCGACTTCTGCTGAAGCAGCACCAGCCGCTTCACCTTGCTATTCTGCAGACTTGTTATCACATTCTCATTCATGCTGCAAAATTACGAAAAAATGCTTAATGCTTAATGCTTAATGCTTAGTTTTTTTCGTAGCGGCAGCATAATTTCTAATTTTTAATTTCTAATCTTTAATTTTCTTTGTACCTTTGCACGCAGAAAAACAATGAAGGTATTTGAGGGAGAAAATGCGGCAAAAGATAGCCGAAAGTCTTAAAAGATATTAATTTTCAATGGGGTGTCCTGACTTTTGGGACACCCCCTGTTGTATCTTCGCAGCCGATAACAATTATGTAGAACTTAAATATTATATGTTATGGCTGGTATTTATTTCTTATTTGTAATAACGGTAGCTGTTGGCAGTCTGATGGACTGCTACGTCAAGGGCATGGAAGAAAGTATTAACAGTAACAAACTAAAAACAGAAGACGAACTATGACAGGATGCCTTCTTCGTGGGCAAGACATGGCACCTTCGACACGTTCCGATGGCACTTTAGGGGGGTAAAGTGTCATCCCTTCGACTCGAAAGTGCCATCGGAACACCAGTAAAGCATTATCCGGACAACCGTAAAGTGCCAACACTCCACCCAATTGCACAAAACGCCAGTAAATAAAGGAGATTCAGTGGGTAGAGTCATACCTTGACACTCTACCCGATACTCCACCTTCAACTCTACCTGACACTCCCACCTGCCCACCATCGAGCCTTTCTATTTTTGACCACGAATTTCACGAATTATGGTTCTACTTCAAGCTGTTGAAGAAAATCAAAGAAAACAATAAAACCTTGAATAATATTCTTTTTCAGGGTAGAGTGTTGGGTGGAGTCTTGGGTAGAGTGTTGGGTGGAGTCATAGAGCGACACTCTACCCTATTCGTTCCCTTTGCACAAAGGGCTTTCAGAAGATTGGGGAGAGTGTTGCCCAACGTTGGCAAGAGTGCCGCTTACCAGCGGTATGATTACTTCATACCGCTGCTATGATTACTGATTATCGGCGCTGTGATTACTTCTTACCAAACGGGTATGCCACAAGAGCCCAGTTTCTATGCTTCAAGATGCTATCTTCTACGGCACAAGATACCCTCCGCATCGGCACAAACTACCATCTACATCGACACCCTGTTCGTCCGAAGGCACTTCCCGCCTCATCCGAAGGCACTTCCCGGGTCGCCCGAAGGCACATCCTCCCCCGTCTGCTCCGTGCGGCCGCCCCGCCTGCTCCGTGCAGACGAGCCAGGAAGTGCCTTCTTCTTATCCGTTGCCTCCTTTGGTCACGAAAACCAACTCATAGTATAGGCTTACAGCAGTTCCAGCGCGCGGCGGATGATGTCGTTGGACTCGTTGATGATGGCGAAGTAGGCGTTCATATCCCAGAGGTCGCGGGCTATCAGCGCCTTCAGCTGCAAGCGGAGATGGGGCAGGGTTTGTTGAAGCTCTGCCTCGTCTTTCGGCTTGATGCCCTGCTTCTCGCCATCGGCGATGATGTTGTCGACGAGCGACTGGGGAACGTCGAAGGTCTCACGGAAGGCGTCGAAGGTCTTGTAGCGTCGCTTCAGCTCCTTGCGGTGCTGGTCGACGTAGTGCAGATTGTTGTTGATGATGACCGTCTTGGCCGATAATTCCCGATGAAACCGCGTATATTTGGTGGTGTCGAGGGGTACGAACTCGTCGGGCATGATGCCGCCACCGCCATAGACCACGCGATGCTCCTTCAGGGTATAGTACTTCAGCGAGTCGGTAAAATGGACGCTGTCGGCACTCATCAGCTCACCACTCTTCAGACGGTTATAGACATCCATCGCATAGTCCTTACGACCATTCTCATAGGGTTTCTGGATACAACGGCCTGATGGTGTATAATAATGGGCTATGGTGAGTCGGATCATAGAGCCGTCTGGCAGGTCGATGGGACGCTGCACAAGACCCTTGCCAAAAGTGCGGCGCCCCACTACCAATCCGCGGTCGTGGTCTTGTATGGCACCAGAGACAATTTCGGCAGCAGAGGCCGTATAACTATCAACCAGGACTATGAGATCTGGTGATGGGCGATGGGTATTAGGTGATGGAGGAAAGAGGCCGTTACCCTGTGCGCGGTATTCGGCACGAGGGGCCCGCCGTCCCTCGGTATAGACGATGAGGTCGTCTTTCTCCAGAAATTCCTCGGCAATGTGGACAGCGGCCTGCAGATAGCCGCCGCCATTCTCCTGAAGGTCGAGCACCAGCTGTTCCATGCCCTGTGCCTTCAGCGTCTGCATGCTCTCGCAGAACTCGTCGTAGGTGGTGGCGCCGAAGCTGCCGATGCGGATGTAGCCCACCTTCGGACGAATCATATAGGTAGCATCCACCGACTTGACGGGAATCTTGTCGCGGATGATGGTGAACGACAGGGTATCGGTGATGCCGCGACGGACGACGCCCAGCCGGACTTTGGTATCTTTGGGACCACGCAGGCGCTTCATGATTTCCTCCTTGGACATCTTCACACCGGCGATGATGGTATCGTTGACCTTGACGATGCGGTCGCCAGCCACGATGCCGGCACGCTCGGAGGGACCATCGGTGACGGGTTGGATGACCAGCAGGGTATCCTCCACCATATTAAACTGTACGCCAATGCCCTCGAAGTTGCCCTGCAGGGGCTCGTTGGCTTCCTTCACTTCCTTGGCAGTCATATAGCTGCTGTGGGGGTCGAGTTTCTCCAACATGCCACGGATGCCGTCCTCGACAAGCTTTTGTTCGTCGACGCTGTCGACATACAGGTTCGAAACAGCCATTTCGGCTATCTGCAGCTTTCGCAATGGTGCGTCATCGCCCAAACGAATGGTCATTTGGGCTGTTCCCGCCATTATTTGCAGCGAGAGAATCGCTGCACACAATATTCTTTTATTCATATTCTTCTTCAGGTCGGTCTTCCTCTATCACGAGGTTGTCGATGATAAAGTTCTGACGCTCAGGGGTGTTCTTACCCATGTAGTATTCCAACAGTTTCTGTACCTGGTCGTTCTTGTGCAGCGTCACCTGCTCCAAGCGGATGTCGGGGCCGATGAAACCGGCAAATTCCTCCGGCGAGATTTCACCAAGACCCTTGAAACGGGTGATTTCAGGATCGGGAGCCAACTCCTCGATAGCCTTGATACGCTCTTCCTCGCTATAACAATAGCGGGTCACAAAATCACCCTTCTTGCCATCATTACGCATCTCTTTGTTGCGAATCTTGGCGCGCTTGTTGCGGACGCGGAACAAGGGGGTCTGCAGCACGTAGACATGGCCCTTCTTGATGAGCTCGGGGAAGAACTGGAGGAAGAAGGTGATGATGAGCAGACGGATGTGCATGCCGTCGACATCGGCATCGGTGGCCACAATCACCTTATTATAACGTAGGGTGTCGAGACCCTCCTCAATGTCGAGGGCAGCCTGAAGGAGGTTGAACTCCTCGTTTTCGTAGACCACCTTCTTGGTCAGGCCGAAGCAGTTCAGCGGTTTGCCACGCAGCGAGAACACCGCCTGGGTGTTGACGTCGCGGCTCTTGGTGATGCTGCCGCTGGCGGAGTCGCCCTCGGTGATGAAGATGCACGACTCTTCCTTATGCTCGTTCTTGACGTCAGAGAAATGGATGCGACAGTCGCGCAGCTTACGGTTGTGCAGATTGGCCTTCTTGGCACGCTCGCGGGCCAGCTTGGTGACACCGGCCATCGCCTTGCGCTCGCGCTCGCTTTCCTTGATCTTCTGTTCGATGACGTCGGCGACATCGTTGTGGATATGCAGGTAGTTGTCGACCTGTTGCTTGATGAAGTCGCCCACATATTTATTAATGGTCTCGCCGTCGGGAGCCATGAGCGTAGAGCCCAGCTTGATCTTGGTCTGACTCTCGAAGACGGGTTCCTCGACATTGATGGCAATGGCGGCCACGATGCCCGTACGGATGTCGCCGTACTCGTACTTGCCGAAGAACTCCTTGATGGTCTTGGCAATATGCTCCTTGAAGGCACTCTGATGGGTACCGCCCTGCGTGGTATGCTGGCCGTTGACGAAGGAATAGTACTCCTCGCCATACTGGTTGGAATGGGTGAAGGCTATCTCGATGTCGTCGCCCTTCAGATGGACAATGGGGTACAGGGCATCGTTCGTCATGCGGTCCTTCAGCAGGTCTTCCAACCCGTGACGCGACAGGATGCGACGACCGTTATACATGATGGCCAGACCGGTATTCAGGTAGGTGTAGTTGCGCAGCATGTTCTCGACGATGTCGTCCTGGAACTTATAGTCCTTGAACAGCTTGGGGTCGGCATCGGGCTCGAAGAAGATGAACGTGCCGTTCTCGTCCTGCGTATCCTCGGTAGTGTCGCTGACGAGCTTACCCTGTTCGAAGGCGGCACGGCGCACCTTGCCGTCGCGATAGCTGGCCACCTCGAAGTGCGTGCTCAGCGCATTGACGGCCTTGACACCGACACCGTTCAGACCAATACTTTTCTTGAAGGCCTTCGAGTCGTACTTACCACCCGTGTTGAGCACCGACACGGCCTCAATCATCTTGCCTTGCGGAATGCCACGGCCATAGTCGCGGACGGTGACGCGCAGATTATCCTCGATGTTAATCTCGATGCGGTCGCCGGCATGCATCTTGAACTCGTCGATGGAGTTGTCGATGACTTCCTTCAACAACACGTAAATGCCGTCTTCGGGCAACGAACCGTCACCCAAACGACCAATGTACATACCTGGTCTCAGGCGAATGTGCTCGGTACCTGTTAGGGTTTTAATGTTATCGTCGTCGTAGTTGACGTTCTCTTGGGGGATGATATTCTGTTCTTCGTTCATAAGCTTTTCTTATAACATCTTCTGCGTTTATGCTGTTCGTTCTCAAGATACTGCCACTGTGCCTGTACGGCGGTGTTGCTCTCCATGTGGACATGCGTCTCGCCCCACTTGAAGTGGTACTTCTGGTAGATGGGGATGAGATGGTAGAAGAGCAAGGCATTGGCACCCTTCGGGCGGTATTCAGGCAACACACCCACGAGCAGGCAGTCCACAATGTCGGTCTTCTTCAGGTAAAGGGCACGGAAGAGGTGCCACCAGCCAAAGGGCAGCAACCGACCTTTGCGGCATTTCTGCAGGGCACGGGTCAGCGACGGAATGCTGATGCCCACGCCAATGACCTTGTGGTCGGGCGTGTTCCAGTCCTCAATGACACAGAGCATGTCCATAGAGAAGAACTTAAAGTATTCGTGGACGTACTGGTCAATCTGTCGCTGCGTCATCTGCGAATAGCCGTAAAGATCACCGAAGGTCTTATTGACGACGTCGAGCACTTTCTGGCCGTACTGCTCAGGCCCGAACACCTGACTGCGCTTCAGTTTCGGACAGTGCAGGTTGTAGCGCTTCTCCACCATCTGGGCCACCTTCGAGAACTTCTCCGGCATGTCGCCCTTAGGCACAAAAGCTTTGTATTCGACGTAGTCATTGTCTTTCTCAAAGCCCGTCATCTGCTCCATCAGACGCGGGTAGTAGGCGTGGTTATAGATGGTGGCCATCGTACCCAGCTGGTCGAAGCCTTCGATGAGCATGCCCTCCGGATCCATGTCGGTGAAGCCCAAGGGACCGATGATCTCCGTCATGCCGTTTCTGCGGCCATAGTCTTCTACAGCGGTCAGCAGGGCCTTCATGACATCGGCATCGTCAACAAGGTCAAGCCACCCGAAACGGACGGCTTTGCGCTCCCACTGCTCGTTGTAGCGGTGGTTGATGATGGCAGCCACACGACCCACCAACTTTCCATCCTTGAAAGCCAGGTAGTATTCAGCTTCGCAAAATTCAAAGGCGGCGTTCTTATCCTTGCTCAGCGTGTTCCATTCGTCGCTGAACAAGTTGGGGGCATCGTAGGGGTTATTTTTGTACAATTCGTAATGAAGCTCGATGAAAGCCTTCAGGTCTTTCTTGCTCTCTACTTTCTTGATTTCTACTGTCGACATGTTGACGGGTTCTATTACTAATAAGGTGCAAAGGTAACAAAAAAAGCACAAATCCGCAAAATTTTAACCTATTTTACGGCAAATGAGCAGTTTATGCTCACCATCAGCGAGCGTAGTGGCGAAGATGTAGGTGTCGCCGCCATCCTTCAGCTTCAGCTTCTTACGCAACTGTTCGGCAGACATCGGGAAATTGCGGACAGTAATATTTGCCGATTCCATCGTGGTTAATTTTTGGTTAATTATTTCAGCGAACTGACGCTTCATCTCCTGCTTGTTCATCGATGAAATGGCCAATATTTGAAACCCACGTCCCGGAAAATTATCGATTATATCCGTGGTGAGAAACAGGTGAGAATTGGGGGCAATCTGACGGACCGGGAAGCACTGTTCCAGTTCGGCAAAACAACCGGCCTTCATGATGCTGGCGTTGGGTTCGTATAGAAAATGAGAAGTGAGAAATGATAAATGAGAAATGGAAGGTTGGGGACTGTCCCCTGTGTGCGTAGTACATGGGGACTGTCCCCCTATAGAAAACACCTGTCGTTCACCGTTGGGCAGCAGATTGACGCAGACCAGTCGTAGGTTGCCGGCAAAGTCGTTCCGCACTTCTATCAGCAGTTCTTTGCACTCGTTGTTGACACTGACGATGTGGACGGAGCTGACGTGGGGTGATGGGTGATGGGTGATGGGTGATGGGTGTTGGAGGTCTTCAACAGCTTTTCTCCAGTCGAGCATCGGCGAGAGTTTCAATAGCACACGGTCGGCCTTGGACAGCAAGGTGGGCAACAGTTCGAGGACGTTGGGTGTACAGTCGGCTATGCCGTAGGTGCGCCCACCATGTTCGTTCCTGCGTGCTGGGTCCAGGAAAACTAAGTCGGCGTGAGGCATCTCTGTCAGGTATGTCGTTGTATCACAGCAACATACAGAACATTCAAGACCCAGGAGTGCAAAGTTATGCCTGGCAATAGCGCATAGCTCTTCGTTCATCTCGACATAGTTTAGGTGATAGGTGGTGGGTGATGGGTGTTGGCTGATTGCTTGTGCCATCCAGTAGAAGTCGACACCAAAGCCGCCCGTCAGGTCAACAAACCTCGTGCTATCACCCATCACCAAACACCTATCACCCATCACCCAATCCGCCTTGTAGCGGGCCGTCAGTTCGGAAGAGCACTGTTCCATGTTGAGATGGGGCGGATAGACGATGTCATCCACCGCTGCCCATGAAGGCAGTTTCTTACGTGCCGTTTGCCGACCTGCTATCTGCTGCAGGGCCTGCTTGATGTCTGTCTCCTGGTCTTTCACGCCCAGCAAGGCCACCTTCCTGACGTCGTCGTCCTGATGCTGGCGGATGAACGCCCATGTCTTCTCGTTGATGTTCATGCTGCAAAAGTAGTGAAAAAAAGACAAATTGCGGTGCTTTTCGAAAAAAAAGTTGTACTTTTGCACGTCATGCAAGAACGACTATGGAATAGGAACTACTGCAAGGTGATGGCAGCCAACTTTGCGCTGTTCTTCGCCTTCTACGAGCTGACACCACTGCTACCGCTCTATCTGAGCGAGCATTTCGGTGCCACCAAGGATGTCATCGGACTGGTACTGTCGGGCTATACCATCACGGCATTGGTGTTCCGCCCGTTCAGCGGGTTTATGGTCGACTCGTTTCCACGAAAGACGGTGCTGATGGTCAGTTTCGCCTTCTTCTCACTATTCTTTGTCGGCTATCTGGCAGCCTCCACCTTATTATTATTTACCATCGTCAGAACACTCCACGGTGGACCTTTCGGTGCTCTGACAGTGGCCAATTCAACCGTTGCCATCGATGTGCTGCCATCGTCGCGCCGTACGGAGGGTATCGGATACTACGGACTGAGCAACAACCTGGCAATGGCCATTGCTCCCACTGTCGCCATTTTTACATACCGCTATACCCATAGCTTCGAACTGCTGTTCTGGACAGCCCTCATCATTGCCTGTGCTGGATGGGCCACGGTGGCTACCATCAACGTTCCTCACAAGGAGAAGGTGAGCAACAAGTCGCGACTGTCACTCGACCGTTTCTTCCTGCTACGTGGCTGGCTGCTGGGCCTCAACATGGTGGCGTTCGGATTCTGTTTTGGCGTGCTCAGCAACTACCTGGCCATTTACGGCAAGGAACAGCTGGGGGTTACGGGTGGCACAGGCACCTACTTCATGCTCTGCTCCGCAGGACTCATGCTGAGCCGTCTGCAGGGCGGTAAAGCTTTGCGAAAAGGACTCGTGACCCACAATGCCAGCACAGGTATCCTTACCTCGCTGGTGGGCTACACCTTATTTATTGCCGTGCCGACACTCATGCCAACCAATCACACAGCCATCATGACAGGCTATTATCTCTCGGCACTGCTCATCGGACTGGGCAATGGTCACATGTGGCCGGCCTTCCAGAACATGACCATCAACGTGGCACCCAACAACCAGCGAGGCACGGCCAACAGTACTATTTTGGTGTCATGGGACCTCGGCATGGGTCTGGGTATCCTGGCTGGAGGTGTCGTCGCCGAACATCTAGGCTATGCCGCCACGTTCTGGACGGTAGCCTTGGTCAACGGCATCGGTACGCTACTCTATTTCCTGCGCACCAAGCACTTCTTCCTGCAGCGTAATTTAAACGCTACCGTCTGCTGAGTCAAAGGAATTGATACAATCGGAAAAAATATTCTCTCATTTATTTTGTTCTTTGCGCGCTTATTCGTATCTTTGCACCAAATAAAACAAAACATTTCTTTATGACATTTACTGAACAGGCCAATAAAATCTTTCGTCAGGCGATTCGTGACTATCACCTGACCGACAATGTAGATACCAATATCAATAATCCTTACGGACGTGAGACCATTGAACACAGCCTCTATCTGAAATGCTGGATAGACACCGTGCAATGGCATCTGGAGGACATCATCCGAGACCCGCACATCGATCCTGCCGAGGCATTGGGGCTGAAGCGCCGCATTGACCGCTCAAACCAAGACCGTACGGATCTGGTGGAGGAGATAGACAGCTATTTCCGTCAGCAGTATAGCGAGGTGAAGCCACTGCCCGATGCCCGGCTGAACACGGAGAGTCCCGCATGGGCCGTAGACCGCCTGAGCATCCTGGCGCTGAAGATATGGCACATGCAGGAACAGACGCTGCGCAAGGATGCCGATGCAGAACACATCAGTCGCTGTCAGGCCAAGCTGGAAGTGCTGCTGGAACAGCAGACAGACCTGTCGACAGCCATCGACCAGTTGTTGGAAGACATCGAGGCTGGCCGTAAGTACATGAAGGTGTATCGACAGATGAAGATGTATAACGACCCCAGCACCAATCCCGTTCTTTACAAGAAATGATAGCGACGTTTCGGAATCCCCGCATTTCGGAATAAAGACCGTATGAAGAAGGAACATCTGCTTGTAATCCGCTTTTCAGCATTGGGCGACGTGGCCATGGCCGTTCCCGTGGTCTACTCGCTGGCACGCCAGTATCCGGAGATTCGAATCACGGTACTGAGCAGGGGGTATGCGCGCCCATTGTTTGAAGACCTGGCACCCAATGTGGGATTCATGGAAGCCGACGTCAAGCGGGAGTACAAAGGCGTCAGGGGACTTAACGCCCTCTATCGCCGCCTTGCCGCCAAGCAGTTTACGGCTGTTGCCGACCTGCATAACGTGCTGCGCTCAGAGTTTCTGCGCATGCGTTTCAATATGGGACGCTATCGGGTGGAGCACATCAACAAGCATCGCAAAGGGCGTCGGCGCATCACGTCGACCCTGAACAAGAAGCTGACCCAACAGCCTTCGTCGTTTCAGAACTACGTGGAGGTTTTTGAACGTCTGGGCTATTCTATCAATATCCAATTTACCAGCATTTTTCCGAAGGGCGGCGGCGACCTGAGCCTGTTGCCCGAAGAGTTTGTCAGCTTGCTGCCAACACCCATCACCCACCACCCATCACCCACCACCCATCTCATCGGCATCGCACCCTTTGCTGCCCACAAGGGCAAGATCTACCCCCCTGCCCTCATGCAGCAGGTGATAGCACAACTGACGCAACAACATCCCGACACCCGTATCTTCCTCTTCGGACGCGGTGAACAGGAAGACCACTACTTCGGCGAGTGGTGCCAGGCATTCCCGCAATGCGTTAACGTGGGCCAGCACCTGAAGACCATGCGTGAGGAACTCATCCTGATGAGCCATCTCGACGTGATGCTATCGATGGACTCTGCCAATATGCATCTGGCATCGCTGACAGGCATCCCAGTGGTCAGCATCTGGGGGGCCACCCATCCCTATGCTGGTTTCATGGGTTGGGGGCAGTCGTGGAACAACGCCATCCAGCTAGACATGGACTGCCGGCCATGTAGCATCTTTGGCCAAAAGCCATGCCGGTTTGGCGACTATCCCTGTCTGAACAACATCAAACCCGAAATGGTTGTTGAGAAAATAAATACCCTTTTATTAACTAAAAACACGTGAAATTATGAAAAAGTACATTTGCGACACCTGTGGTTATGTGTATGACCCGGAAGTAGGCGATCCCGACAGCGGCATCGCTCCAGGCACAGCCTTTGAAGACATCCCCGAAGATTGGGTATGCCCTATCTGCGGTGTTGGTAAGGACGACTTCTCAGTAGAGGAGTAAGCGCATAAAAGTGAGCTAACTTTTGGTTGGCTCACTTTTTATTCGTACCTTTGCCGGCAGTTTTATAATTATAAAGAAGACATGTCATTAAAATGTGGTATTGTAGGACTACCCAATGTGGGTAAGTCTACGTTATTCAACTGCTTGTCGAGTGCAAAGGCACAAGCAGCCAATTTTCCCTTTTGTACGATAGAACCCAACGTGGGCGTTATCACCGTTCCCGACGAGCGCCTGACGAAGCTCGCAGAGCTGGTGCACCCCGGCCGTATCGTTCCTGCTACGTGTGAAATCGTAGATATTGCGGGCCTCGTGAAGGGTGCCTCGAAGGGCGAGGGACTGGGCAATAAGTTCTTAGGAAACATCCGCGAGACGGACGCCATCATCCATGTGCTGCGCTGTTTCGAAGATGATAACATCACCCACGTCGACGGCACCATCGACCCCATCCGCGACAAGGAAATCATCGATACGGAGCTTCAGCTGAAAGACCTGGAGACTATCGAGGGGCGCCTGGCCAAGACGGAGAAAGCCGCTGCCGCCGGCAACAAAGACGCCAAAATTGAGGTCAGCGTACTGAAGGCTTACAAAGAGGCATTGGATCAGGGGAAAAATGCCCGTGTGGTAGAGTTCGAGACGAAGGACGAACAGGACTGTGCCCGTAACCTCTTCCTGCTCACTGCCAAGCCTGTGCTGTACGTCTGCAACGTCAGTGAGGCCGATGCGAAGAGCGGCAATGCCTTTACCCAGAAGATAGAGGCTCTGGCCAAGGAAGAGGGTGCTGAGTCGATGGTCATCGCCGCCAAGACGGAAGAGGATATCGCTGAGCTGGAATCTTACGAGGACAAGCAGCTGTTCCTGGAAGAGCTGGGCTTGGAGGAGAGTGGTGTGAACCGCCTCATCAAGAAAGCCTATGCCCTGCTGAACCTCGAGACCTTCATTACTGCTGGTGAGATGGAGGTAAAGGCCTGGACATACAAGAAGGGCTGGAAGGCTCCGCAGTGTGCCGGCGTCATCCATACTGACTTTGAGAAAGGTTTTATCCGGGCCGAGGTCATCAAGTACGACGACTATATCCAGTATGGCTCTGAGGCAGCAGTCCGCGAAGCAGGCAAGATGGGCATTGAGGGCAAGGACTATGTCGTGCAGGACGGTGACATCATGCACTTCCGATTCAACGTGTAAGAGATGTCGTAATCACGAAATAACGTAATAACGTCATGACGAATTTATTATACATCAACTGGAATCCGAGTGTAGAGTTTGGACCATTCCGATGGTACGGACTGTGCTGGCTGATAGGACTGGCGTTGGCTTACTTTGTGGTCAAGCGGCTGTATAAGGAACAGAAGATCAAGGATGAGTTGTTCGACCCCTTGTTCGTCTACTGCTTCATCGGCATCTTGTTAGGTGCCCGCTTAGGCCATTGTATCTTCTACGAGCCCGACCACTTCCTGACTTCAGGCACGGGATTCATTGAAATGTTTCTACCCATCCACTTCATGTCCGATGGCGGCTGGAAGTTTGTGGGCTATCAGGGACTGGCCTCTCATGGAGGAACATTAGGACTCATGATTGCCCTGTGGATATACGTCAAGAAGACCAAGCTCAGCATCTGGACGGTGCTTGACAACATCGCCATTGCCACAGGAACGACAGCCTGTTTCATTCGCTTGGGCAACCTGATGAACTCGGAGATTATCGGCAAGGTGACGGATGTGCCCTGGGCCTTTATATTCGAGAAGGTGGACATGATGCCTCGTCACCCAGGACAGCTCTACGAAGCCATCGCCTATGGTATCCTGTTCTTCCTGATGTGGTGGCTACATAAGAAGATGCCCGAGAAGATTGGCACAGGCTGGTACTTCGGCTTCTGCCTGTTCTATATCTTCACGTTCCGCTTCTTTATCGAATATACCAAGGAGGTTCAGGAAGCCTTCGAGGCCTCTATGCCACTCGACATGGGACAGATTTTGAGCATCCCCTTCATTATCCTTGGAATCGTCTGTATGCTTAGAAAGAAAACATCATGAGAAAACTAATCATCTGCCTGACATTCATACTGTGTCCTGCCTTTGCCCTGTGTGAGGAGAAGGAGGATACGGCTTTCAACAAGTTGTTTGAACGCTACTATCAGCTCTATCAGGACTCTGACGAGAAAGCGTTTTACGAAGCTTCCAGACAGATGATGGAATACTATCAGAAACAAGGCAACACCCAGTCGTATTACAAGGTGTTGCTGAACGAGGTGCTCTACGATACTGAACAGGGACAGCCGTACAAAGCCATCAAAAAGGCCAGCAGCCTGTTGCAGACCATGGAGCAGAATAACGACAAGCACTACTACATCGTTTATTCGGCCTTGGGCAATCTCTATGAGTCGCAAGGCAACTACCGTCTGGCAGACCGCTTCTACAACGATGCCCTACGAGACTGTGAACCGAAAGATACTGGTGCACTCATCAGCATCTATTCGCGCATGGCAGACCTCAAGGCTGACAGGGATCCCCAAGAAGCCTGGAAATATAATGAGAAGTTCGGTGCCTTGTCCAAAAACACGCCACAATATTATAAGATGTATCTCGTCTTCAAGGGTTACATCTGTTTCTATCTCAACGACAAACAACAGTTCATGGCGGCCTATGACCAGTATCAGGACTACTGCAAGACCCACGACAATCTGTTGGTGTTCGGCAATACCCTCATGGATGTATTATATGACACCTTCGAAGGACACTATGACAAAGCCTTGAACACGTTGAACACCAACAAGGCCGACTTCACTGACTTGGAACGTTGTGAGATGCGTATTAAGATCTATGAGATGATGGGCAATCGCGAAATGGCTCTTCAAGAAGTCAACGTACGGCGTGACCTGCGCGACTCGCTGAGCAGTAATATGCTCTTTGAAAGCATCAACGAGATCAATACGGAAATGGGCATCAACAGGCTGAACGAGCAGGCCACCAAAGAGCGTGAACGCTGGCTGGCCGCTGTCATCGTTCTGCTGGCTGTCGCTTTGGGGCTCATCATCTGGCGCCACCTGACACGTCGCCGCTATCAGGCTCGTCTGGTGAAAAAGAACAAGGAGCTGGAGATAGCCCTCGACCACGCCCAGGAGTCAGACCGCATGAAGACGGCATTCATCGAACACGTCAGTCATGAAATACGAACTCCCCTGAACGTCATTACCGGATTTGTACAGATTATCAGCAACTCCGCCTACGAACTGGATGATGAAGAGCGTGACCAAATGATGAACGATATCAGCAAAAACACCATGGAAATCACCAATATCGTCAACGAACTGCTGGAGATGGCACAGGACGAGAGCATAGCCCACTATGAGTGCAATGACGACGTCAGGCTTAACCTGCTGTGCCAATCGGTTATCAACCAAACCACCCTTCTCAGCGACGGACGTATCGAGGTGACATTCAATAGCCAGCTCAATAATCAATACGTGCTGCGCACCAATCGTCAGGCCTTGAACAAGATTCTCAGTCAGTTGCTGAAGAATGCCGTTAAGTTCACCGAAAAAGGTATGGTGGAACTGAAGATCAGGGAGCGTATCGCCAATGGCGGCATCGAGTTTTCCATCACCGATACGGGCGTCGGTATCGCTGAGGAACACCAAGAAAAGATTTTCGAGCGTTTCTATAAGGTTGATCCCTTTAAACAGGGACTGGGTCTGGGACTGACTATGAGTCGCAGAATAGCAGAGCTGTTAGGAGGTACGTTGGATATTGACAAGGAGTATAAGAAAGGAGCACGCTTCGTGCTGGTATTGCCTATTCGCTAAATTTACTTTCCTGTTACTATTTTCTTGATATCGCTAAGCTTGTTAAGGGCTTCAAGCGGTGTCAGGTTGTTAACATCCAAACCCAAGATTTCATCGCGCACTTGACTGAGTACAGGATCATCGAGCTGGAAGAACGAAAGCTGCATACCCTCGCGGCTCTGGGCAATCTCCATCGTTGGTTTTCCAACGCGAGTCTCCCCTCCCTCGGAGGGGTCGGGGGAGGCTTTCTCCAGTTGCTTCAGAATAACGTTGGCGCGCTTCACAATACTTTTGGGCATTCCTGATATCTCGGCCACATGGATACCAAACGAGTGCTCGCTCCCACCCTTTTCCAGTTTACGCAGGAAGATGACCTTGCCGTCGACCTCCTTGACGCTGACGTTATAGTTCTTGATACGCGAGAAGTTCTTCTCCATCTCGTTCAACTCGTGGTAGTGGGTAGCAAAGAGCGTACGAGCCCGTGCCTTAGGCTGTTCGTGCAGATACTCCACAATGGCCCAGGCTATAGAGATACCGTCATAGGTTGATGTACCTCGACCTAATTCGTCGAAAAGCACAAGGGAGTGGGGCGTCACATTATTTAATATATTAGAGGCCTCTGTCATCTCGACCATAAACGTCGACTCGCCCAGGGAAATATTGTCTGAGGCTCCCACACGCGTAAAAATTTTGTCCACCAAACCTATTTGGGCACTCTCCGCCGGCACGAAATAGCCTATCTGAGCCAACAGCACGATGAGGGCTGTCTGGCGCAGTAATGCGGACTTACCTGCCATATTGGGGCCAGTAATAATCATAATCTGCTGACGCTCGGAGTCAAGCATGATGTCATTAGGCACATAACGTTCACCAATGGGCAGCTGCACCTCGATGACAGGATGACGACCCTGTCGGATGTCTATCACATCCGACGGGGAGACCGTCGGACGCACATAGTGGTTTTCTTCGGCCGTTTTGGCAGCAGAGAGCAGACAGTCGAGGTGGGCGATGACATTGGCATTCTGCTGCACCTGCGGAATATATTGCTGGGCAAAGATGACGAGTTCGTTGAACAGCTGAGCCTCCAGCGAGAGAATCTTATCCTCAGCACCCAGAATTTTCTCTTCATATTCCTTCAACTCCTGCGTGATATAGCGCTCTGCCTGAGCCAGCGTCTGCTTACGCACCCACTCTTGTGGTACCTTGTCCTTATACGTGTTGCGCACCTCCAGATAATAGCCGAAGACGTTATTGTAGCCTATCTTCAGTGATTGGATGCCCGTCTCACGAGCCTCACGCTCCTGAATCTGCAACAGATAGTCTTTTCCACTGTAGGCGATACGGCGCAGTTCGTCGAGTTCCTGACTGACACCATCGCGAATGACTCCGCCCTTTTGTACCAGCTGAGGCGGGTCGTTCTGCACTTCCTGCTCGATGCGCTGACGAAGCTCCTCACAGAGACTCAGGCGCTCCCCCACCCCTTGCAGCGACTCGTCTGTTGTCTGCTGACAAGCATATTTGATGGGTTCAATAGCCTTAAGGGCCACCTTCAACTGTACCATCTCACGAGGCGACACGCGTCCTGTTGCCACCTTCGATACAATACGCTCCAGGTCACCAATGTGCTGTAGCTGTTCGTCGATGATGGTTCTGAAACCAGGCTCGCGGAAGAAATAGTCGACAATATCCAGACGGGCATTGATGGGCTTCTCGTCTTTCAGGGGGAATACCAGCCAACGACGCAGCAGACGGCCACCCATGGGTGATACCGTACGGTCGATGACGTCCAACAACGACTTGCCATCCTCCTGCATGGGCTGTACAAGTTCCAAGGAACGGATGGTAAACCTGTCCAGTCGCACATAGCGCTCCTCTTCGATACGCGACAGCGTGGTGATGTGCGATATCTGCGTATGCAACGTCTGCTCCAGATACTGCAGGATAGCACCGGCGGCAACGACACCATTTTTCAGATGATCGACGCCAAAACCCTTCAGCGACTTCACGTTGAAATGCTTGTAAAGTTTCTGGCGGGCCGTCTGTTCCGTAAACACCCAATCATCAAGCTGGTAGGTGACGAGGCGTGTGCCAAAGCATCGCTCGAAGTCACGCCTGCGTTCGCGGTTGTAGAGCACCTCCTTCGGTTGGAAGTTACCAATAAGCTTTTCCACATAGTCGCTGGTACCCTCGCCCGTCAGGAACTCGCCCGTCGAGATATCGAGGAAGGCCACACCGCAGGCTGCCTGTCCGAAATGCACGGCACAAAGGAAATTGTTTTCCTTGTAGTTCAGCACCGTATCCTGCATGGCCACACCTGGCGTCACCAGTTCGGTGATGCCTCGCTTCACCAGTTTCTTCGTCAGCTTCGGGTCTTCCAGCTGATCGCAGATGGCCACGCGCTTGCCGGCTCGGATCAGTTTGGGCAAATAGGTGTCCAGCGCATGGTGCGGAAAACCCGCCATCTCGTCGCCTTTGTTATAGCCATTATTACGATGCGTCAGCGTGATACCCAGAATCTGAGCGGCAATGACGGCATCCTCGCAGTAGGTCTCGTAGAAGTCGCCACAACGAAACAGCAACACGGCCTCAGGGTATTTCGCCTTGAAGTCGAAAAACTGCTTCATCATCGGAGTCAACTCCTTTTTTGCCATAACAGCTGCAAAGGTACGAAAAAATTAGGAATTAGAAATTAGAAATTAGAAATTATTTATTTTACCACCACCTTTCTGCCATTACAGATGTAAAGTCCGGGCTTTGTCGGACGACCATTCAGACGAATACCATCCAGCGAATACCATACCTCGACATCTGTATGGCTGACCTTCCTGTCCTGTGGCAACGTAAGTTCATTGACGTCAGTCGTTCCATCTTCGACCCTTCGGATGCCAATCGAATTTTTGATGGGGGCACCACTGCTGGTTGGAAGATTCCAAACGGCAATCGGCAATTCCGATGAAGGCACACGCAGATAAGCTGTATTCTCAGCCATCGTATCCTTCGTTGGATCGTTGTAGATGTGCAGACGATAGAATCCTGCAGCCTCAGCCTGTTTGGGACCCTCCGAACTAAGCGTCTGCGTCTGCTGGTCGTAAGTCCATGTCCAATGTACGTTGGTCAGGATAAATTTCGAATAGCCTCCACTTTCCTCCATATAGTGTCTGGTTTCAGTGAGATTCGGATACATCATGTTGTTCGTGGGGAAGTCGACTGGCGTGGTGCTGGAGCCTCGTGTGTAGGAAGGATAGAACAGGGGCACCAGTTTTCCGTTATTTGCCTTGTCGAGACAAACGGTTTCGTCCAAACGCAGGACGATGCCAGTCGATGCTACCACATGGCCATCTTCGTAGACAGGGGTCAGTCCTACGGTAGCCGTATTCAAGTCGTAACTGTCGTAGCTGACTGTATAGGCATTGACATCGTTTTGTGTGAAATAGCCCGTCAGCCCGTGATCTATCGCATGATCACGACTCTCAGTGGCCCAGCCCACGCCACCTACGGGATGTATCTCTTTTAGGATATGCGTCACACCTATCCTATAGATCTTAGTACCTTCAGCAAACGTCAGGTTCGCAGGACCTGCACTGGTTACCTTATATTTATATACATGGTTCTCGCTGTTGGCGTCAGGACCGTCCGTTCCCTCCGTCACCTGCGTAGCATTCGTCACCACCGTAGGAGCAACAGAGGCACTAACATACAGCCAGTCCTGCTTACCATCGGCATTGAGGTCTGGCAGGGTCAGGGTCAGGTCTGATACGGCATAAAGATTTTTGTCCAGCTTGGGCAATGCCGCAGCACTACCCGTTATCTCCACTTCCGATATCAAGATGGTTTTTCCACCTGTGGCTCTATTCAGGTAAAACTCTGTCTTGCCAACGATGGCATCACCAATAGCCACCGTATACGACAGCGTTACCTCAGCATAGCGCTGCGTGATAGGTAACACGGCTACCTGCTGGTCAGCAGCATTGGTAGTAAAAATGCCCACACCTGTATTTGAATCAGGATACATGTCCGTCAATGTCTTAACAGTAATGACATCGCCAGCAACGATAGCCCTGGATGGCTTGACGAGAATCCACTTGCTGTTGCCAGCATCCTGATCGCTGCGATAAGCAAAGCCACAGGCGGTATATGACGACTCTTCTATCTTGCCTTTGTTGGCAAACTGCACCTTACCGTTTCCTGCATCAAATTCCGTACCATCGATGACACCCCACTCTGTCACTATCGTCTCGCCAGTCTCCTCATCAGTCGTGGTTGTCTTGGCGTACATATAGTCTTCCACCTTGAACGACAACAGCGACAGCCTCTTGTCAACAGCAGCAGTACGGCTCCAATTACTGGTAGCATGGTCTATCTGCATAGCCACCTCACCATTGACTCCCAGTCCGTCCAATTCATCTTTGGCATATATACTACTGGTGCTCTGCTTGAAGTTACTCAAGGCCCGGTCTATCGACACAAGGATGGCTCCTGGCACATACTGCGAGCCATACTGGCCATCGTTTTTGATGTTCAGCAGATAGTCACCACTCGATATCTTGTCCCAGTTAGTAGCACTCATCCCACTGAAGCAGCTCTTGCTGCCCTCACCTTCAATAGCCGTAAGCACGTTGTCCGATTGATTCAATGCCTGCTGCATCGAAATCTGCCCGAAGTCCCAAGTGTAAGGATATGTCTGGTGGGGTTTCGAACCAATGGTCAGCGTATAGTCGGGTGTATAGCCTATCAGGTATTTCATGTCATTGGTGTAGTTGTTCATACGGATGGTCACCTTACCATATCCGCTGGTAGCATTGATATGCCCATAGTTATAGGAGTTGTTCTTCGACTGCCACGTCTCGTTATACATACGGAAACCCACCAAATTCTTGCGCAACTCATATAATCTTTCCTGTTCTTCCGCAGAAACGGGATAGGCATCCTCGTCGACAACGACGCTGGGAGAAAGAGCTGCATCAGAACCTGTCACACATTTCTGGTCATCCAGACCTGCCCTATAACCTTTCAGTACATAGAAGGCCGGACCTGTCGCTGTAGAGTTAAGCTGGTTACAATAATTATAGGTGTAGCCGTCTTCTGCATTATCCAGCAGCAAGGTGTTTGGCACTGCCGTGTTACCTTTCTGGTTGATGTAACGCATCGTAGACTGATAAGGTCCCTGGTAGATTCGAACAGACAAGATGTCTGTATAGCCATTGTCCTTCAGCGTGAAGGTAACATCGCCATCCTCTGCCACAATGAACGAATAGCGTCCCACGTGGTTGTCGTTGTTACGCATGGCCGACTCTGTTATCAGGAACGTATCGTCCTCAGGAATCACCTTGTTGCGCAAATCCTTCAAGTGTGTTGCTGACAAAGCAGAACCAGAGCCGCTGGCATCGTGCTTCCAGTTCAGTTCCACAATATCGCCAGCCTTCAGGAAAGGAATGGTAAACGATGCCCCATACCTGAATATACCGACATGCTTGAATGATGAATTATCATTGCGCAGATAGAAGCCCTGATACCCCGTATTAAACAATAGTCCTGCTGTCTCGGGCACAATAACGGCATTGTCGTTCGACACTGTACGATTCAGTCGCCACTCTGGCGCACGTCTCGTATTTTCATTCTTGAAGCGTGCTGTCCAGCTGTTGTTATTGTCATCGGTTACCGATGTTGTAGGTATAGGCTCATCTTTCAACACAGCCGATGTTGTCATGCTGCCACCAGCTTCATTGAAGTTCCATAAATGGCCAGGATAGGCCGTTGCCTTGTATGCCACTGTCACCAGATGGTAAGCAGTCTTTCCACCCTCCTCGGCTTTGATAAGTACGGCACCTCCTGCCGTAATGCCAGTCAACGTATTTCCACTGACACCGAGACTAACATTGCTGAGGTCGCCAAACTTGGTCAGCGTATAGGTAGGACTGGTCATACCCGTAATGGCAGGGATAGTGTACTGTCCGTTGGCAGGAATCTCTATCACGGCATTGTCATTGACAAACAACGGGTCGGCATAGTTGATGGCATGAACCAAAGGTATATAGTCGCTTGATGCATCCCCTACATTATATAAATAGTAGACGGAGCCAGATGTCAAGGTCGCCATCAGTGTATGCCCCTCTTCGTCAATATCAGCAGTTACGGCTGAGCCATCCGACAGATAGAGTTTCGTTGCTGTAGTGCTGACATTGCCTGTCACTGTTAGGTAGCCACTGTGTACAGCCGTCAGTTTCAGAAAGGTTCCACCCCATTGATTACTTGGAGGTATCACGCCTCCTGTCAGGTTTGGATGTGAATAGGCATTGGTGTCTATTACTTTCAGCACAGTCCCTATTCCGCTCTCAACCACTATGGCTGTCTCGCCACTGGCACCATACTCTATGGTAAGTCCTGTGTCCAGCGTGTGACTCCGGCCTGACCCTGTAGTATTGTTGACGATATAGCCTACATTGTCGAAAGTCAGCGTGTTGCCGGTCTGGGTCGGTGTCACTTCCGTTCCTGTCACCGTCAGCGTACATGAAGCACTATAACCCACGTCATCAATTGCTACCACTGTCGTCGTTCCCACCCCCTTGATGAGCAGTCGTCCTTCAACATACCTTGCCACATTGTCGTTGGAACTGTAAAGTGAAGTGATGGCATTGTTCCTGACCTTGATAAAAGGCATTCCGTCAATCATGTTCGGATTGCTCTCACCAACGTCCTTGATGTTCACCGTCGTACTATTGACTGACCAGTCGAGCATCGGTGTCACCTCAACATTGTCAAGTGCGAAGTTAGCATAATTGCGCATTGTGACAAACTCCATCTTGCCTATGCCACCCGTTTCACTACTGGTAACAAGTAATTCATTTGCACCTTCAATAGCATTTCCCGTTTCCTTGTTCTTGATAGTTACCCAAGTGTTGGTTCCTGCCCTTAGAATGGTCACACTATACCATGTTGCTAAGGTGATGTCACCAGTGCCAATATTAGTACCAGAAAGTGTGATGGCATCGCCATTGTTGACTTTCCAAGTATCGACACTTTTGCCTGTTGCTGTAAGTGAAAAGATGATACCTGTATTTGCTGCATCATAAACCCTGAAGCTGGTAGGCGACTGATCATTTGAACTTGACAGCTTCAAGTCGAACGTCATCTGATAGCTGCTGCCTGCAGGAACACCAAGGGAAGTGCTGGACAGTGTTGTACCATTGTTGTATCTCTCATCTTGTTTCACTGAGAGATAATGATTGCTGCCTTCAGCTAATATGACTGGCGTATATCGTCCACCTGTTGCTGTTGCCCAATCGACAACCCCAGACTCATAGTCATTACTATAATAAGAAGTGCTGACATAAAGGTTGTCGATACATATTGTTCTGTCACTATTGTTACAATTGCTTGTTATCCTGATGCTCTTGATATCGCGCTTGGCACTGCCTATGGAACCTGTAAACGATTCCCAATGACTCTGGCACCCAAGCCAAAAAGTAAACTTCGCCGTACCATCACCGTTCACACTCATCGTGATATACGGATTATAATTACCATCGTTCAAATAAGGTCTGCCATTGCCAACCAAACCATTTGCTAATTGTGCATTACTTGAATATGAACCTGCAGCAAAAGACGAAAAACCACTTGCTGTCGTTCCTCCTATTATGACATCTTCAATAGCACGATTATTATAATTATAAGTATAGCTCACCAACACGACCCCATCAGAATTGCATAACTGTACAGATGATGTATTGCTACCACCCAAATAACCATGATAAGCGGTAAAGGCCATAGTAACCGTTTCGTTGGTGTTGACGGGATAGGCATTGGCAAAGTATGCTGTGGCTGTCGTATTGGTCACACGGAAGACATCAGAGACATTCGTTCCTGATGCGACGTCACCTCCGTAAAATGGTTCCGTGCTACTACTGCCAAAGCCGGCATAATAAGGCAATGTGGCTATATCAGCACTCCACACTATGCTGTGTCCTGCTGCTAACAGCAACAGGAAGAGGGTGGTTCGTTGTAGTATACTGGTCTTCATGTTTGGTCAGAGGCGTTTAGAGTTCTTCGTTTTGTATACGCAGTGCCCATGAAAGCACATTGATGTGGATAGTCATGTACTTCCAGGTGTCATGGCCGTCGTCTTTGCGCTCAAAGCCGAAGTCCAGACGATAGTCGTATTCACGGTCCAAAAACTCCTGAATGCTATAGTGATGAATTTCGTAAGCTGTACGAGCCAGTGCCAAATAGTAGCAAAGGTCAATATTGACCACTTCATGGCCATCACTGCGGTTGGTGATAATCAGACGAGTATTACGACGGGCATCATCATGGCTGACCAAGCGCGATAGCGAAAGGTCGTAGTGGGCGTTACGCTCAGCGATAGTGCCAGAGCCAGTGTCGATGGGGGAACCTTCGTCCACACTGGTTTCTGTGGTCCAGGCAGCAAAGGGATAATAGACCAATGTCTTGTCGACAACAGGGTCGTTGTCGTAGCCCAATATCTGGTGCTGGTCGACAACACGGACATCATAGTGTTCGTGACTATTGTCCGCAGGTGTGTCACGACGGAATACCATGATATTCAGGTCGTTGGTGAGACGCATCAGTCCGATCGTTGCCTGTGTGGCTTCCCGTTCCGGCACCTCCACTTCAACTGGTTGCAAGGTATTCCAAAGTGTATCTAAATGCTGGGCAGGCACATGACCCTCAGCATCAGCAGGAACAGTAAATTGCAGCTCGCTCATGGTTTCCCCATTATCAGGTGTTGTTATGCCAAATGCCTGGTCGGAAGCAGAACGACCTGTAGCATAGAGGCGATAATGCCCTGGAGTCAAACCTTCAAAGTTAAAGCCAAAAGATGGTTCACGCAGAGGCTGCGACGTCGCTGTGTTCTGGGCCGTCATCTGATCGACCACTACACCCGACTTGGCATCCACCACGTAGACTGTGGCCTGCTGCACATGGTCACTGAACATATTGGCGCGTGCAGTATTGTAGTCATAACGCAGGGTGATATGCAACGGGTTTCGACACTCAGGACAGTTTGAGCGATCATCTTGCATGATACTACAAGACACCAGGAATAGCAGTTGCGACACCAGTGCAACGTGCCAGACGACGATATGTTTCTTTTTCTGCTTCATAGTTTCTTTCTATTATGGCGTTGGACGACCCACAGCAGTGATGCTTTCACTGGTAAGCGTCAAGTTATAAGCATTATTTCTTACGACTCCGTATGTTGGGGTATTATTATGTTTTATCTTATAGGTATAGTACATCTTGCCTTGTCTGTAGCCTGACAGCCAGCCGCTAAGTGCTGCTGCCAGTCTGGTCAGTCCTGCCTTTTCATCATCATTGAACGACTCGTTGGTGAGAGTCATCGCCACTGTGCCATCCGCATGAATATAGAATGCAGGAAGCTTAAAGACCTCGTCAGCCGTTCTGGCTGAGAGACCATAGACTGACTTCTGTTCGTTGGTGAGTCCAGCCTTCAGGAAATTGACCAGTGCCGAGGTACTGGTGATGAGTGCTGTCTGCTGCCCACCAAAGGGATGGAACGTATAGCAGTCCCCTATCAGCATGTTCGAAGCATCCTTCAGCTGCACCTCGACGATGACCTCTGTCTGCTGGTCTGCTATCGTGGTGGTGTTCTCTGCGATATACACTTCATCACCACTCTGCGAATGCTGTGGATAAAGCGTAAAGTCGTTGGCCGTAAAGACTGTTGGGCTCTGGCTGACTGATGTTGCCCAGTTGTCAGCAGCAGTAGAGCCGTTGCGAATCAGATAGCTCTTGGTTTGGTATTTGTTGACGGACCACGACGTGGTGTGGACCTTGGGGTGCATGCCTGCCACGTCGTTCAGCAAGATATTGGTCAGCGTGGTGGCTGCATTGGTAACACGGACCTTAGCTGCTGCACGCTCCACCTGTATGGTGACAGCAGCAGCACCAGCCGTGCGAGCTTCAGCCTCCGTATTGAACAAGGCTGTCGCCTCTGGCATGATATACGTGCTTTGGGGAGCATTCGACATGAACAAGCCTGCGTGTTCAGTGGGACTGCCTACGCTGTTGATTTCCAGCGACTGCATCTGGCTGATGGTCTTGCCTGCAAGTGACGAGCCATTCAGGTAGAGCATGCTGCTTCTGACATCGAGTCCTGTTGCCGAAGTGTTGAGCAAGGCCAGCACATAGAGGTGGTGGGTGGTAGGTGACAGGTAATGGGTGGTAGGTGGTAGGTGTTGGGTGATGGGTGATGGGTGTTGGGTGCCTGGATTGTTGATGAGCTGGTCAATGACGACAGCACTCTTCAGCGTGGCTGTTGCCTCGTTGTCGCCCTCGAAGATGGCCAGGATGCCATCGTAGATAGCGTTTTCTTCTTGTTCAGTGGCTCGCGTCTGCTGTGAGGAACCACTGACTATGCGTAGATTGATATAGTTAGCTGTAGGCACGGACTGCTGCGTGGGCTTCTGCTCCTCCAGAAGTCCATCAGCACCATCGCTGCTACAAGCTGTCAACAGCAGTGTGACAGCCAGCAGGCAGGTGGTCCATATGTACAGTCTATATCTCTTCATTCTAAAGTCTAAAATCTAAAGTCTAAAGCTCTTGCTCATGCGTCGTCCAGCTATTGATGGACAGCGTCACATTGAGCAACTGCTCTACATTGTCGTCAGCATCCTGCGTCAGCGTTGGGATGACAGGTGATCCCACATGGGTAATGCTGCGAACACTGACGATGTACCAATTGTTGCGCACCACACCATAGCGTCCTAAGTAGCTGGCTTCGTTACCAGCATAGGCAGCAGCAGGTGTGGAGTCTGCCATGTCGGGCGTAGAAGTCCAGGGTGTCAGTTCGTCACCAAAGTGCTTGATGGGTATCCGATAGTAACAGTAGCCGTTCTTATAGTATCTCACTACGATGTTATTGGCGAGATAAGTATCCAGACCAAGGGCTGTGAAAGCTGTGCCCCCTGCCCCACCCGACTGGGCTGTTTGCGACACCGTGAAGGTGGCCAGTCCCGTGTCGGCATTCTTTGTCTGGACAGCAATCTTTACGTGTTCCACACTGCCCCCGGCATACTGGCTGACCCAGTCGCGGAAGTCCTTGTTGACTTGCCATAGCCACTCACGCAGATAGGCATCGATGGTCTTTGCTGACGAGACATACGAGGAACGGCGGGGTGCAAACGACTGGTCGGCACTGGTGCCTTCCTCGCTGATGGTGGCCGATGGTTCCTGATAGATAATGTCGGAGCCTGTGACACTGGTCGTATAGAAATCTGAACCACCATTCAGGCGCAGGGTAAAGAGCACGCCTGTCGTATGGTCATCCTGCTGATGAGCTACATCGAAGGTGTTCTCAGCGCAATACGTGTCAGCACCCATTGCTGTCCAGCCAGTATGGGCGCGTTGCAGTCCGCTCTTGCCAGTATAGTTGATGTCCTCAGCCCAATAGGTACGATAGGCCAAGGGGGAATGGTTTTCGACGGCATGACGCTCCACCATACGACTGTAGCCTGCTGCTGCCAGATGCCGATAGGCATAGCTGGAGGTGTTGTAGTTGTCGAGGGCCCACATCAGGTCGGAGGAGTCGAACGTAATATTGGCATTACCTATAATATAATGGCTGGACAATCCATCCACTACGCTGTTCTTCACTGCCAGACGCTCCACATTGATATGTGCTGCCGGGTCTGCCAACGCCTCGGCCTCAGTGGGGAAGAATGACGAGGCAGGCACCTCGACCAATGTATACAAATGGGCTGCTGTGGTAGCAGCATCAGCCATTCGGGCATTGGTCATGAGGAAATAGTCGTCGCTATCCTTAAAGCTGGCAATGGTGGTATTGGCCATCGCTGAGAAGGTGGACGTGCCTCCCGTCAACGTAGTACCATCTGCAAAGGCAATGCTGGTTGCAGGGAATGCTGTGGTGGTGATGGCTGTCGCATTATTATTGAGCAATACAAAGGCAAACAGCTTGTCACCGGTATTGATGTTGGCATCGTCGATGGCGATGGTAACCTTGATGGAGACCTGTTCTGCGTCTGATGACGAGGGTGTCAGCGAAGACACTTGATAGGCGCTGGCAAATGTGGCAGTCGACTCATTACTTCCAGCAAAGATGAGGACAGTAGCATCCTTCACCTTATACTCACTGTTCGTTCCGTTGTCGAAAGAACCATTGTCTGCTCGCGTCATCACAGGATTCATAAAAGGTATCTCAAGACTCATCCACGCCTTGCCTTCGGCATTGAAGCGTGAAAGGATGTCCAGAGTCTGGTGGTTCTCGTCGGCATTGTCGTCGCGGGAACTGCATCCTGCCAGCAAACATGTTGTCAGCAAGGCGAGGATGATGGTCTTGAAATATCTTCTATACATCATGATAAATCTGTGTGAGAGAGACTTAGAGATCAACGGCCTGAGTGCGCTTTGCCCAGTTGAGTACGTTGATGCGGAAGGCCAGGTAGTTGTCCATCTCGTCATCAGGTGTGTCAGGCCAGTCGCCAGTATGTGGTGTTGCATCGCCTAACGAACGGACGCTACTGACAGAAATGGCATACCAGTTGTTGCGGAGCACACCATAGCGACCTAAGTAGTCACCATTGCGATTACCTGAGTTGTCAGGATAGATAGCGGATGAGCCAGGTGCTGTGCCTGAGCCGTACTCGTTGGTATTCCAAGGTGTCAGGTTGTCGCCAAAGTGCTTGATGCGGATGCTGTAGTAGCTCACGCCGTCCTTATAGCAGGCTATTTCGCCTAAGGCTGCACTCAGATTGGTGTAGAAATTAGTTTCGTTATAGCCTGTTCCCACTTTGGTGTTATCAGGAGTCACCTTGATCTTTGTTGCATCTGAAGGATCCAACCCTACCGTTCCTGCTACAGACGTGGTTGGCAAGGTCACTGTGATATCGCTGGTGGTAATGGTGCCAAGCACTCCGTCGCCAGCCAGGACATAATAGGCAGCCTCCTTAATCTTCTGTGTCAGCAAGTCTGCTGTATACACCGTCGACTTCTGTCCGCTGAGGGTATAGAGATCAACAGCACTGCCTGCATTCTTTGCCGTAATGGCCAGCTGCACCAGTGTGGTATTCTTCACATTCTGATGATCGACGTCGAACGTGTTCTCATAGCAGTACTTCGGATTGTTTTCACCAAAGGTGTTGGAGAAGTCGCCTGATGAATAGGTGTTGAGCGTATAGGTCTCGCCAGCTGCCCATTTGTCGTAGCCTACACTCTGGGCGAAATAAGTGCGCCAGAAACCGCTGGCAACATTGGCGCCGTCATATATCTGCGTATTGCCGATATAGCGATAGACACCAGCAGTAGCAGGAGTGGTGGCATTGCTCTTCAGGGCGCGGAAGGTGGCGTCGCCATCAGTAGAGCGAATGAGATAGGTGGTGGGGGCAGTGTTGTCGAGAATCCAACCGGAAAGCTCCCAGGTCAATGCTGTTGACTCGACCTTGGAGTTGGTCATACTACCACTACCCGACTGCATCGTGACCTTGGCGACACCACGCTCCACGAAGACCTGATCATAGACAGTACCTGCCTGGGCTTCTTCCTCCGATTTATAGATGGCTCCGTTAGAAATGACTGTCAGCGTATTGGTGGCGCCAGTGATCAGCGATGCTGTGGAGCCAGAACCTGTTGACAGCGGAGCATTGGCCATAAAGATACCTGCTGCTGTCATTTCCGATGCATCAAGAGTTGAGATGCTGTTGGTCAGCGACTTCCGGAAGTCAGCATATTTCGATGAGGTGGTCAGAGCCGTACCATTGACGCTGAGGCCGTTGTCGTTTGATACGGTCAGGATGTTGTTGTGGTTCAGGATAACCATAGCCCTGTAGCCTGCGACGACTTCTGACGATACTAGTTTGACGACTTTCGTGGAATACTCCGTCACGTTGTGGGAAGTACCGCCAGTCCAGGGAGAGGTGTTGATGTTGTAGGCACCCACAAAGGTGGCGTCGTCCTCGTTGGTAGCATCGCTGAAGATAATCAGCGTGGCGTTCTTGATGGCATACTCCGTAGCCAGTCCGTCAGAGTATGTCACTTGACCATTGTTGTCTGTTGCGTCAGCGCGAGTAGCAGAAGCTGCTGCCTGTGGCAGATTGATACCAATGGCAATAAACTTATTGCCTGCATTCTCGACTTGGCCTGTGTTCACGGCCACGTTGTCATTGTCACTTGAGCACGACATCACAGCGAAACCTGCTGCGAAGACGGCTGCTAACATTAAAAGCTTTTTCATAATCATAAAGTTTTTAGAGTTAATAATTATATGAATTGTTGTTATTGTTGTTGTCCGTTCATTTCTCTTCCACGATCTGCTCTGTGCTATACTCCTGCTGGGTATAGCTGATGGTGTAGTCAGAGTGGCGTAGCGTGGGATAGATGTCACGCAGCATCAGCTGGTAGCTCTTGGGATAGCGACTGCGGATGAGTTGCTCCAGACGATCGAGGTCACTACCGGCCTCTATCTCTTGCCTGATGAGGGCAAGTATCTGGTCGCGCTGTGGCACATCGTTACGCTGAGCCAGTGCCTGCTGCAGGCCGTTCCAGTCTTCAGCCGTTGTCTCGATGCTAAACAGGCTTTCGCTGAGCTGTGTGCGTTGCACGATATATTGCTTGAGTGCCTCGGCACGACCCTGAGCCAGACGTTGGTTGTTGGCCAGCTTGCCTTCTGGCGATGCAAAGCCGTGAATGGTGATATGGGTGACTGTCAGGTTGGTGTCGTTGGTGACCACATAGACCGTCTTCATGACGGAGTCGAGCTCAGCACTGTTCTTGCGGAACAGCGGATCGATGTCTGTCTGGTTGACACGGAAGTCGAGCCAAGCACGTCCGTTGAGATGGTATACATGGCGCTCACGACGCGTTGTAACAGTCTTCACGGGAGGTGTAGGAGGTGGTGTAGGCTCATGAACTACCACGACCACAGGTTCTGGCACTACAGGAGCCACAGGCTTCGGCTTTTTCTTGCCAAAGACGTAGGCGATGTTCAGAGCCAGCTTTGTGGGACCTATATATAAATAGGTGTCGTCAGCCAGCAGGTCACCACATTCCACGTTCTCATACTGTTTGTACTTAGTCCAGATGAGGCCCACACCAATGGCTGCCTCCAGACGCCAGTGGTCGCTGAGTCGCCAGGCATGTCCCAAGGTCACTCCCCCACCCCAATAGGTGCCTTCGTAGTGGTTGGTACGCAGGGGCTTGAAGAGTCCGAAGGGTAGTTTGACGCCAGCCACATTATATTCACCACCAACGGCATGCAAGCCTGCGAACCAGCCTGTCAGGGTGTTGAGTGATGGGTGTTGGGTGTTGGGTGATGGGTGTTGGTGTTTGGAGTGGAGCCAATAGCGGTATTCAGGCATCAACGACCAGTGTTTTAACTTCTTCCGTCCATGATACCCGTTCCAAGGATTCAGACCATAGAACAGCTGAAGCGACGAACGTTGTCCAACAGCCACTTCAAGACCCAGATTGGGCGTCAGGGTGGCATCATACAACAGGTTGTGCTTCAAACTGACTTCTTGAGCCTCAACAGTCAGAAGGGCACTGGCGACTAGTAATAACAAGGCCAAAGGCCTTTTCAGGGTTTCTGATATCAACATAGGTGTTCAGTTAGTTATTGGATGGCGTACCATGCTGGCCTCGCCACGTATTTAGTAATATGTCTGCAAAGATAAACAAATTATTTCACTTTTGCAACATTTTCATCATTTTTTGTGTGTTTTGTCGTCGTCTGGTACAATTAACCAGAAGACAAAGCCCATAAAAAAGAAAGAGCGAAGCACTTGGCCTCGCCCTTTCCTTAATTATCATAAGATGTTTACTTCATCACAACCTTCTTGCCACCCTTGATGATGAGGCCCTTATAGCCCTCATTCACTCTCTGGCCTGCAACGTTGTAAGCAGGAGCATTCTGGAGCGTGTTAGCCTTAAGCTCGGTAACACCAGCACCAGCAGTGATAGAATGAATGTAGCCATTCTTGACTTCTGGAGTTACTACCTCATCCTTCACATACTTCTGAAGCTGACCTACTACAACAAGCTCATCACCATCCTTAATGTAGGTCTCAGACTCAATATTTGCATTCTCCAAACCCTTCAGACGGAAGCAATAAAGCGTGGTGCTTCCATTCTTTTCATCTGCAATGTAGAAGTTAGCATTTCCATAGAATGTACCATCCTCCTTCTTCTGAATTTCAGGAGTACCAACCACAAAGCCCTTAACATAGAATTTATCTGAGGTCGTTGCTCCGTTGTCAAGTGCATTAATAGCCTCAAGTGCCTCTGCTACCGTATAAGGATTGCTCTCCTGACCCTTAGCATTAGGATCGATAGCTGCTTTGACTGTTAAATTATAAGTGACTGTTGATGCCTCATAAGTATCATTGCCTTCGAAAATAGCAGAGATTACTGTAGAACCTGCTGCTACAAGGCTTATATTACCACTTGCATCAATAGTTGCTACATCTTCCTTAGAACTTGTGTAAGAAACTGTCAGATTATTGGGATTATTCAATGTTGGGAAAACATTGTCATTTGCACCAATTGTGACAGTCTGTGAAGCCTTAGACCATGAAATTCCTGCCTGATCCTTTACTGAAGAACCTTTCTTGTAAATCATAATCTTGGTGATTTGAGTATTATGATTACTTGTCACCTTAAGGGTATAAATGGTTCCAGCAGCTTGTTTACCTTCAGCAATATCATATTGATTTGTCACATTTTTAGCACCTGTAGTTTCTGTACTCACTGCCTCGTCACCTACAAAAATATTTTGAGTTACAGCTGCACTGGCACCAGAAGTTCCTTCAATATCAATACGTGATACGTCGAAATTAAAAGCAGGAAACTCCAAAGTTGCTCCTTGTTTACCTAAAATAATATTACCACTATCATACCAACGATAACCATTTCCGTCAGTACCTGTTAATTTAATAGTAATACCATTGTAGGTAAAAGAATTTGTTTCTACCAACTTTGTTGTTCCAATGCCCCAAACATCTTCTGAACCCGAAAAGTCAATCGTGACTTCCTGTGCACTGATGTTCAAACCAATCATAGCCAATAAGGCCACAAACGAATAGCGTAAAATTTTGTTCATAAGCGTTTTTTATTTAATTAGTTAATAATACGTATTGTGATGCAAAGATAGGTAAAAAAGTCGGAACGGCGAATAAAAAACGGAAGAAATTTACAAAAAATAATGAGTGTAATAATGCCTATTGTCCGAAAATAGTGCCTGATTTTAACACTTCGGCGGATGGCGAAATAGAGCGGAAATGAGGGTAAAAAGTGGGAAAATGGAGAAAGGACGCCACTAAAGGGAGGTTTGCTTACTGCAAACATGTATCTTGCTTACTGCAAACATGACTCTTGAATGCTGCGGAAGGCTGTCTTGTCTGGTCAAAATAGGCCTCCTCAGTGGGCAAAACAAGTTGTTTTGGTGGGCAAGACAGGCCTTCTTGCCCAGTAGGGAAACACCTTGCTGAAGGTACGAAAACATAAACGGCTGATTACCAGGCCTTTAGGAAAATGGCCAAAAATGGCAGTTTTTTCGCCCATTTGTCCGTCTTTTGAGAGAATCAGGCATTTTTGTGAGCACTTTGTAAATATCTTTCATTTGTTTTAACATTTCCTTTTTTCGTGCTTTCTTCCTGTTCGGCAACATGCTAATAAAAGAAAAGTAATCTTTTCTTTGGTATTGTCCTCACTTATTCGTACCTTTGCACGTTAGAAAATAAAACAATAACAAAAGATATGGAATACAATTTTAGAGACATTGAACAGAAATGGCAGAAGCGATGGGTGGAAAATGGTACCTATCGCGTAGTGGAGGACGAAAAGAAAAAGAAGTTCTACGTATTGAACATGTTCCCCTACCCCAGCGGAGCAGGTTTGCACGTTGGTCACCCTCTGGGTTATATCGCCAGTGATATTTACGCAAGGTATAAGCGTCAGCAGGGCTTCAACGTGCTGAATCCCATGGGTTACGATGCATACGGTCTGCCTGCTGAGCAGTATGCCATCCAGACAGGTCAGCACCCTGAAAAGACCACGTTTGAGAATATTGACCGCTATCGCAGTCAGCTGGATAAGATTGGCTTCTCGTTCGACTGGGAGCGTGAGGTGCGCACTTGCGACCCCATCTACTATAAGTGGACGCAGTGGGCATTCCAGCGCATGTTCAAGTCATATTACAGCATTTCTTCGCAGAAGGCACAACCTACCATCAAGCTCATTGAGCACTTCGAACTGATGGGAACGGAGAACTGTGGTGCCTTGGGTACTGAAGAGTTGCACTTTACGGCTTCTGAGTGGGCCGGCTTCTCTGAGAAAAAGAAGCAGGAGGTGTTGATGAACTATCGTATAGCCTATCTGGCTGATACGATGGTAAACTGGTGTCCAAAGCTGGGAACGGTATTGGCTAACGACGAGGTTGTCGATGGCGTCAGCGTTCGTGGTGGCTATCCTGTGGTACAGAAGAAGATGCGCCAGTGGTGTCTGCGTGTCAGTGCCTATGCTCAGCGTCTGCTCGATGGTCTCGAGGAGATTGACTGGACGGACTCGCTGAAGGAAACCCAGCGCAACTGGATAGGACGAAGCGAGGGTACTGAGGTAGTGTTCAAGGTGGCCCCCAGAGAACAAGGCGGGGAAACCGCCTTGCACGAGTTCACCATCTTCACGACTCGTGCCGATACGATGTTTGGTGTGACGTTCATGGTGTTGGCACCTGAATCAGAACTCGTACAGCAGCTCACGACGCCTGAGCAGAAGGAAGAAGTCGACAAATACCTCGAGTATGTAAAGAAGCGCACAGAGCGCGATCGTCAGATGGACCACAAGGTAACTGGCGTGTTCTCTGGAAGCTACGCCATCAATCCGTTTACTGACGAGAAAATCCCCATCTGGATTGCAGAATATGTATTGGCTGGTTATGGTACTGGTGCCATTATGGCCGTGCCTGCCCACGACTCTCGTGACTACGCCTTTGCCAAGCACTTCAACCTGCCCATCATCCCATTGATTGAGGGTGCTGACGTATCAGAAGAGAGCTATGATGCCAAAGAGGGTATCATGTGCAATTCTTCAAGTGCTAAGTTCAGCCTCAACGGCCTGACAGTCAAGGAGGCCATCGCTGCTACGAAGAAGTTCGTTACCGAGCAGGGTTTAGGACGTGTAAAAGTAAACTACCGTCTGCGTGATGCTATCTTCTCTCGCCAGCGCTATTGGGGTGAGCCGTTCCCTGTGTACTACAAGGACGATATGCCCTATATGATTCCTAAGGAGTGTCTGCCTCTGGAGTTGCCTGAGATCGATGAGTACAAGCCCACAGAGACAGGTGAGCCCCCATTGGGACGTGCCAAGAAGTGGGCATGGGACACCAAGACAGATAGTGTGGTCGATAAGTCGCTTATTGACAATAAAACCGTCTTCCCCTTGGAACTGAACACGATGCCTGGTTTTGCTGGCTCTTCAGCCTACTATCTGCGCTATATGGACCCCAAGAACGAGAAAGCATTGGTAAGTCGCGATGCTGACGAATACTGGCGCAACGTCGACCTCTATGTAGGAGGAACGGAGCACGCTACAGGTCACCTGATTTATTCTCGTTTCTGGAACAAGTTCCTCTACGACTCTGGTTACTCTTGCGAGGATGAGCCCTTCAAGAAGCTTGTCAATCAGGGTATGATCCAGGGTCGTTCCAACTTTGTCTATCGTATCGAGGACGAGGGTGCCGACAAGGGTAAGTTCGTCAGCTTCGGACTGAAGGACAAGTACACCACGACGCCTATTCACGTCGATGTGAATATCGTCTCTGCTGACGTACTCGACATCGAGGCCTTCAAGGCTTGGCGCCCTGAGTATAACAACGCTGAGTTCATCCTTGAGGATGGCAAATATGTCTGTGGCTGGGCCGTAGAAAAGATGTCGAAGTCGATGTTTAACGTGGTCAATCCGGATATGATTGTCGAGAAGTATGGTGCTGACACCCTGCGTCTCTACGAGATGTTCCTGGGTCCAGTAGAGCAAAGCAAGCCTTGGGATACGAATGGTATCGATGGCTGTCACCGCTTCCTGAAGAAGTTCTGGGCATTGTTCTATGGCAACAGTCGCGAGAACCCTGAAGGCAAGCTGTTGATCGACTACAACCAACCTACAAAGGAGGCCCTGAAGAGTGTCCACAAGCTCATCAAGAAGGTGACACAGGACATTGAGGTGTTCTCATACAACACCTCTATCTCTGCCTTTATGATCTGCGTCAACGAACTGGCTCAGCAGAAGTGCAAGAATCGCGATGTCCTTCGCATACTGGTCACCCTCATTGCACCATTTGCACCCCATATCGCTGAAGAGCTGTGGGAGGCCCTGGGAGAGCCGGGTAGTGTCTGCAACGCCAAGTGGCCCACATGGAATGAGGAATACCTCGTTGAGAACAGCGTAAAACTGGGTGTGGCCTTCAATGGTAAGACACGCTTCGATATGGAGTTCCCTGCTGATGCTGACAATGCCAGCATCCAGGAAACTGTGCTGGCTGACGAGCGCTCAAAGAAGTACATTGAGGGTGAAATCATGAAGGTTATCATCGTCCCTAAGCGTATGGTGAACATCGTATTCAAGAAGTAAATGACGATTAATCACAAACTCATATTGAATGAGGTCAAGGATTATTGTTTTATAGCCTTTGGACTCCTCCTGTATACTATCTCGTTTACGGTATTCCTGATGCCTTACCAGATAGTGGCAGGTGGAGTGACTGGTCTGTCAGCTATCATCTATTACGCTACAGGATTCCATCTGGAGAATACCTACATCATCATCAATGGCATCCTGTTGCTGGTAGCGCTGAAGATACTGGGACTGAAATTCCTGATGAAAACCATTTTCGCTATCTTCACACTCTATTTCATGCTGAAGTTCGCACAGGAAATCATTCCCAAACAGCCTAACGGACTACCCTTCAAGCTGATGGGCGAGGGACAGGACTTCATGTCGATGATTATAGGATGTGTCATCACAGGTATTGCGCTGGCCACTGTCTTCATGAACAATGGTTCGACAGGTGGTACGGACATCATTGCAGCCTCTGTCAATAAGTATCACAACGTGTCGCTGGGCTCTGTACTCATCGCTGCAGACTTCTGCATCATCGGCTCGTGTATGTTCTTCCCACAGTTTGGAACCTACATCGAACGAGCCCACAAGGTGATGTTTGGCTTCTGCGTGATGGCGATGGAAAACTATACCCTCGACTATGTGATGAATGCTCGCAGACAGTCCGTACAGTTCATGATATTCACCAAGAAATGGCAGGAGATAGCCAATGCTATCGGCATGCAGATGAATCATGGCGTCACTATCCTTGACGGACACGGATGGTATACTGGAAAGGAGATGAAAGTGCTGTGTATTCTGGCCAAGAAGCGCGAGAGCACCAACATCTTCCGACTCATCAAAATGATTGACCCACAGGCCTTCGTATCACAATCGAGCGTCATTGGTGTCTATGGCGAGGGATTTGATGAAATGAGGGTGAAGGTGAAGGAAATGAAAAATGAAGGAAATGAAGGAAACGAAGGAAATGGCGAATGAAAGAAGAATGAAGATAGTTTTTGCAACGAACAACCAGCATAAGCTGGACGAAATACGAGCCATCTTAGGACCATCGTTTGAGGTGGTTTCCTTAGCAGATATAGGCTGTCATGAGGATATCCCTGAGACAGGACAGACACTCGAAGAAAATGCGCTGATGAAGGCACAATACATCTATGACCACTATCACGTTTCCTGTTTCGCTGACGACACAGGACTGGAGGTGGAAGCCCTGAATGGCGCTCCTGGCGTCTACAGCGCCCGCTATGCCAGCATGGCTGTGCCCAATGGTTCTCCTATTGGAATCAGCCACGATTCTGAGGCCAATATGGCCCGTCTGCTGCGCGAATTAGCAAACAATAACAATCGTAAGGCACGATTCCGCACCGTTATTGCGTTAATAGAGAAAAAAGACGTCTGTCCCTGTGGTTGCACCAGCATCCAGGTGGTCCATAAGTTCGAGGGTATCGTGAACGGAGAGATTATCCGAGAGCGGAGGGGAGGGGAGGGCTTCGGCTACGACCCCATCTTCCAGCCTGAAGGCTACGACAAGACCTTCGCTGAACTGGGTGCTGACATCAAGAACAGTATCAGTCATCGTGCCAAAGCTACGCAGAAACTGGCAGAATACTTAAAAAGCATGTGATTATGAAGAAAGTCATCATCGGTATATTACTGTCAATAGTCAATTGTCAATTATCAATTGGACAAATAGGTACGTGGCGTAACTATCTGGCATACCACGATATCCAACAGATACAAGCTGCTGGTGACTACCTCTTCGTGATGGCTTCCAACGACCTGTACCTGTATAACAAAAACGATCAGAGCATCACTACCTACGACAAAGTCAATGGCCTCAGCGATACCTATATCACTCATATAAAATGGTGCCAGCAGGCCAAACGACTGGTAATAGTGTATTCTAACTCTAATATCGACCTGATACAGACCAACGGCACCGTCACTAATATCAGCGACATCTACTCGAAAGCCATCACAGGCGACAAGACCATCAATAGCATCTACGTTGATGGACAATACGCCTATCTGGCCTGTGGCTTTGGTATTGTGAAACTCAATGTCAAGGATGCAGAAATCAGCGAGTCATACATGCTGGGATTCCCTGTCACAGCCATTACCATCAGCAATGGCGTACTCTACGCCCAGAGCAAAAATAACGGCGTCTGGCAAGGACTATTGAGCAGTAACCTTATTGACCCCAGCAACTGGTCAAAAACGGCTTCTACGCCTTCCTTTAGCCAGGATACTAGCGATTACGACAACCATATCGATATGGTAAAGACGCTTAAGCCTGGTGGTCCTGACTATAACGCGTTCTTTGAGTCGAAGTTTACAAACGGCAAATTATATACCACTGGAGGTGCTTTCCGTTCAGGTTTTGTGCAGATGAACAATCCTGGTATCGTGCAGATTTATGATGGTAACAACTGGACTGTTTATCCTATCGATATCAACAAAACCACTGGTTTCAACTATCAGGACATCAACTGTATTGACGTAGACCCAACGGATAACAATCGTGTGATGGTTGCTGGACGATGTGGACTCTATGAATTCTATAATGGTGTTCTGAAGACTTATTACTATAAGGACAACAGTCCTCTGAAACCTGTAACATCAAGTAGCTCAGGTCAGTATTTACCTGATGACTATACACTGATTCATGGCATCAAGTTTGATGGTCAGGGTAATCTCTGGGTACTGAACAGTCAGGCTAAAGGCATCAACTTATTGCTATTGAAAAAGGACGGAGAATGGACGCCATTGACTAAAAATGAACTGTATTATAAAGACAATACCACTATGCCTGGTTTACGCTGTCTGATGTTCGACAGCAGAGGACTCCTGTGGTTTGTCAATACACACTATTATTCGCCCAGCATCCTGTGTTATGACGTAACGAATGACCAACTATTCAAATACGATAATTTCACCAATCAGGATGGCACAAGCTATGACAACTGCTATCCTTATGACGTGAAAGAAGATATTAGTGGTAACATATGGGTAGCTACCTCCAAAGGACCATTTATTATCAAGAAGGAAGAAATTGGTCAGAGTAGCGTCACACTCTATCAGGAAAAAATTCCTCGCAATGATGGTACCAATTATGCAGATTATCTGCTGACTGGTCTGCCTTGCAATAGTATTGCTATTGATAAAGCAGGACGTAAATGGATTGGAACCACAGGTTCTGGTGTTTTCCTAATTAGTGAGGATAACATGACACAGCTACAGCACTTCACAACAGAAAACTCCTATCTGATATCTGATAACATCCAGTATATCTCTATCAATCAACAATCAGGAGAGGTGTTTTTCTTGACGGATAAAGGATTGTGTTCTTATGTTGCTGATGCCACAGAAGCTGCCACAGAAATGACGAAGGAAACGGTATGGGCTTATCCTAATCCTGTCACACCAGAGTATACTGGCCTGATAACTATTGTTGGCCTTTCCCTGAATGCTGACGTCAAGATTCTGTCTGCCAATGGAACACTGATTGCTGAAGGCCGTAGCAATGGTGGAACATTCACCTGGGATGGTAATGACCAAAGTGGTAATCGTGTGGCATCAGGTGTCTATATGGTAGCTACTGCCACCAATAGTGGTGAGAAAGGAACAGTATGTAAGATTGCTATTGTAAGATAATTATTTCAGACCAAAACATAGTCTGATAAACTTGTTATTACAACGCTCTATATATTTTGCTATTAGGACAGGTATTAAAAGGCCTGAAAGGATATTCAGTATATAAAATAGCAAAAACAAATTCTCATTATAGAAGAGGCGTTTCCATAATATCAGTTCTACAAAACCCTGAAAAGGTATTGACATAAGGTATATTTGGAAAATATATTCTCTGAAACTACTGAACAATTGAGGATGGTAATGTGCTATCTTCATAGTAATAGCGCACATCATCAGTATTCCTGTTAAGGAAGAAAGTAACGAAATATGCATGAAGTAGGTGGCAACATACATGATAAGTAATAATAATAATGCTATATAATTATTCAAATACTGATATAACTCAAATCTGAAGAAAAGGATACCAAAAAAGAAATAAACCAAATAATACTGGATGTTCAAAATAAAGAAGATATTCCATTGTTCCTCGATACCATAATCAATAAAGTAAACGGCACAGCAAAACAACAGAAACACCACCATCAGAGAGGGCTTTTGACAAAGATAGCGATAGAGCGGATATAATAGCATAAAAATCATTAATACGGCCAAAAACCATAGGGGTGCTGAAGGATGTCCACGGAAATATATGAAACACTCTAAGAAGTAATCCAATGACAGTTCTATTGGTGTTTTCGTAAACTGACTGAACAATATTTTGATGATATAATAGACTATTACAAAGAAAAAGAAAGGTATCATAATACGTTGAAACTTATCGTAATACAAATCCTTCACCTGAATATTCTTCCTGATTCTGCTCAGATACAATAGGCCACCAGAGGTGAAAATAAAAAGAGGCATTCGAATAGGATTGAATGGAAGACAAATATCATTACAAAAAGAATGATTATTGCCTGTTGACATATCTATCAGTTGCACATGAAACATCACAACTAACAGAATGTTCAATCCTCTTAACAGGGCAAGCCATTCTATTCTTTCTGTTCTTTCCATTCAATACATCAATTAATCAATCTGAATGAAGTCATCGTCGATAAGATTGGAATGCCACTGACGATTGGCAAACCAACGCGAAGGACTGATAACAATTTTTCCTTCCCTTTGACCCAAATATTGAGCCCACCAAGAAAAAGTAGAGTTGGAAATAATAAAATGATGACAACTATACATTAGGCGCAGTTTTTCCCAGATAGGATCAGTACCCGTTTCATAGAAACAAGGATAGTCATCATAGTATATATGTTCGCTTACCCATTGAATATCATCTGAAAAGAATATGAGGGTAGGGGACTCTACTTTCTCACATATTATACTAATGGCTTTTTGAAAATAAGCCTCATCACAAACAAAGAAATTACTCTTATTTTCCTTGCTTAAATAGTCTCCTCGACGAACGCTGATACAAACACTGTTAGTCCTGGCTATTGCCTTGTATAACTCAGTATTCTGTATGAGAGGAGCTTGTTTAGGAGTAAATTCAGATAATAATATAGGACGTATACTGTCGAAATTAGCCTTATCAGCAAAGTAACCCCTAATAAATAACTTCTTTTGATAAATAGAAGGTACAGGACGGGCTTTATCAGAAGCTCCAGAAAACAGTATACCGTATTTATCTACATAGCTGTCAATAAATGACATCAATGTATCATGATGGTAAATAAAGGAAATACGAGTACACAGCATATAAAACAAATAGAGTATTTTTTGTATAATACTGCCTCTACTCAACACTAAGTCCTTTGTATTATCTGTCTCATAAGACAGAACATTGAAATATTGTAAGGAGTCCTCAAATCCTTCCTTATCAGAACCTGTCAAAGAACGTTTGAAATTGGCTATAATACGCTCGTCTTTTATTTGACGTTGTGCTATTAGACATCGCATAAAAGCATAGGTAAACATCTGATTACCTAAGCGTCCTATAAAGTCTATTCCTATCATTTTTTAGCTCAACTCTAGCATTCTCTCTATAGGCTTCACTGCATCTTTGGCAATAGCTGCATCTATCTCAATCTGTGGACTTTCATTCTTCAGACAGTTATATACTTTTTCGAGTGTATTCATCTTCATATATTGGCACTCGTTACAACTGCATTCTAAGCCACTCTTGCTGATTTCTGGAGGTACAGGGATAAATTCCTTGTCAGGACACGTTCGCTGCATCTCGTGCAAAATACCGGCCTCTGTGGCCACAATATATTGTGTTGCACGGTTCTCCCGTGCATACTTCAGCATATCAGCCGTACTTCCCTTGACATCAGCCAAAGCCAAAACCGGGCTTTTACACTCCAAATGAGCCATCACTACGGCATCAGGATATTGCTTCTTCAGCTCAATAATCTTTGAAGCAGAAAAACGTTCATGTACATGACAGCCACCATTCCATAGCAGCATCTGACGACCTGTTACTTCGTTGATATAGTTACCTAAATTATAGTCAGGACCAAAGATAAGCTTAGCATCCTTTGGTAACTGATCGACTACTTTCTTCGCATTACCACTGGTAACTACTACATCTGTCAATGCCTTGACTGCAGCAGTAGTATTCACATAAGAAATGACCTGATAACCAGGATGTTCGTCTTTGAACTTCTTGAGATCTTCAGCCTTACAAGAATCAGCCAAAGAACAGCCAGCATTTAAGTCAGGACAAAGTACTATTTTGTCTGGTGATAATAATTTACACGTTTCAGCCATAAAATGGACACCACACATTACCATTATCTTCGCATCTGTCTCCGCAGCCTTACGAGCCAATGCTAATGAGTCGCCTACAAAATCAGCAATATCCTGAATATCACCAATGGTATAGTAGTGTGCCAGGATAATAGCACCTTTCTCGTCACACATTCTACGGATTTTCTTTTTCAACTCTTCAGTTTTCAACATCATATTATTTTTATTTTTTATTTTTTTTCTTTTAAAAATAGAAATGTTGTAGGATGATATGGCGTTGATATGTGCAAAACTTTTCTTGCTTTTTCTTGCCAAATTGATTATCCACCTCATTGTCTTTGTTGTAAACACCAACTGTTGATACTTACTTCCTGATAATTCGATAGATAAGTAGTTTATCCACAATTTTCTTTTTCGGTGCAAATATACTAAGTTTATATCTTTTTTCCTAAAAAAATGGTGGAAAAATGATATGTAACCCTGTAATTTATGACTAAAAATCACACTGGGATAGGGTAGGGCTTATATTATTTCCAATAACTCACACATTATTAACCAAGTTATCAACACACTTATCAACAAAAATAATTAGGAATTAGGAATTAGAAATTGGAAATTATGATTACCTTTGTAGTCGAATATGAGAAAGGTTCGTACTATAGAGATGAAACGCCTTACAGTTGAAGAGTATCGTAAGGCTGAAAAGTTACCATTAATTGTGGTATTGGATGATGTGCGCTCAATGTATAATATTGGTAGTGTGTTCCGTACCTGTGATGCTTTTCGGGTCGAGGCAGTATATCTTTGTGGTATCTGTCAGACGCCACCTTCTACAGAGATTCATAAAACTGCACTTGGTGCTGAGGAGAGTGTCAGTTGGAAATACTTTAAGACTGCTTTGGAAGCATTAGATGAACTGAAAAAAACAGGGTATACGGTGCTTTCTGTCGAACAGGTGGAACATAGTACCAAACTACAGACGTTCGTGCCTCAGCGGGGCTTAAAATACGCTGTAGTGATGGGTAACGAAGTAAAAGGCGTCCACCAAGAAGTAGTAGACGCCTCAGATGGCTGCTTGGAGATACCTCAGCTAGGCACGAAACACTCTATGAATGTCTCTGTCACCACCGGCATCATTATTTATAAATTTGCAGAAGAATTGATTCTGAAATAATGTTCAATGTGCTTCCAGCCAATTTGTTCCAAAACCAGAGTCAGCGACTAATGGAACAGCCATTTGGAAGGCATTCTGCATTTCTTCTATGACGATTTGCTCTACTTTTTCCTTCTCTTCCGGATAGACGGAGAAGTTAAGTTCGTCGTGTACCTGAAGAATCATCTTACTCTTGATACCCTCTGCTTTGAAGCGGTTGAAGATATGGATCATAGCTACCTTGATAATGTCTGCAGCAGTACCCTGAATGGGGGCGTTGATGGCATTACGCTCAGCAAAGCCACGAACCACGGAGTTGGCGCTATTGATATCTGGCAGATAGCGACGGCGTCCAAATAGGGTAGTGACGTAGCCTTGTTGACGAGCTATTTCCTTTGATTTTTCCATATAGTCGTGCACCTGTGGGAATGTTGCGAAGTAGCCATCAATCAGCATCTTAGCTTCGTCGCGAGGAATATCCAGACGCTCTGCGAGACCAAAAACGGTAATGCCATAAATGATGCCGAAGTTGGCACGTTTTGACTTGGTTCGCTCATCGCGTGTCACTTCATCAATGGGCTTCTTATAGATATTGGCAGCTGTGGCAGCATGCAGGTCTTTACCTTCCTGAAACACGCGAATCATATTCTCGTCGTTACTGAGATGTGCCATTACGCGTAGTTCAATTTGGCTGTAGTCAGCAGAAAAGAACAGACAACCAGGTTCAGGAATAAAGGCCTTGCGAATTTCCTTTCCATCTTCTCCACGAATGGGGATATTCTGAAGGTTTGGATCGCTACTTGACAAACGTCCTGTGGCTGTAATAGTCTGATTAAACGATGTATGAATATGGCCAGTACGTGGATTAATCAGCTTGGGAAGGGCGTCGATATAGGTGCCAATCAGTTTCTTCAGTCCTCTGTGTTCCAAGATATCTGCTACGATTTCGTGCTTGTTCTTCAGTTGTTGCAGTACTTCCTCAGAGGTGACATATTGACCCGTCTTTGTCTTTTTAGCCTTCTCTACAATTTTCAATTTATCAAATAATATTTCACCCACTTGTTTTGGTGAAGCAATATTGAATGGCTGGCCAGCGAGTTCATAGATACGTTGTTCGATTTCGTTCATACGGGTAGTAAACTGCTTGCTGGTTTCTGCCAACGATTTCGTATCAAGACATACGCCATTCATTTCCATTTCTGCCAAGACAGGCATCAGTGGCATTTCTATCTCATAGAAGAGCTGTTCACATTCGTGCTTCTTCAGTTCTGGCTCCAGTTTGTTTTTCAGTTGCAATGTGATATCGGCATCTTCGCAGGCATATTCATAGACTTCCTTCGGATCTAGTTCTCGCATAGAATGCTGGTTCTTTCCTTTAGGTCCAATAAGCTCATCAATATGGATGGTTTGATAGTTCAGATAAATCTCAGCCATATAGTCCATGTTGTGACGCAACTCAGGTTGGATAAGATAGTGGGCTATCATCGTGTCCCACATCGGACCATCGAGATGGACATCATAATTTCTGAGCACCTCAAGGTCGTACTTCAGATTCTGACCTATCTTCAAGATTTTTGGATCTTCATAGAGTGGTTTAAATATATTAACAATTTGCAACGCTTCTTTACGATTAACAGGAATGGGCACATAAAACGCCTTGTGTTCCTCGACAGCGAAGCTCAAACCTACCAATTCTGCGTCAATCGCAGAGGTCGAAGTGGTTTCCGTATCTAGAACGAGAAAATCTTTTGTCCTAAAATAATCATACAATTTTCTCATTTCTTCCTCATTATCAATGAGTTTGTATTCGTGGGGTATCGTTTTTACCGTCTCAAAATTCGAGAATTTAGGCTCATTCGAACCGTCGGACACAAATTCTGCAAACAAATCGAGTTGTCCATTCACAGGTTTTTGCTTTGTTTCAGGTTTTTTAAGAATCTTACTCGCGAGACTCTTCAACTCTAATTCCTCGAAGAGTTTGCCAAGTTCGGCCTCGTTGGGTTGTGTGACCTTCAACTCATCCATCTTCAACTCAATGGGGACATCGGTTTTGATGGTCGCCAGGAATTTCGACAGCTTGATGTCGTCGACATGCTCTTCGACTTTTTTTTGGAGAGCACCCTTGATTTCTGAAGTCCGATTGATGAGTTCCTCGACAGTTCCAAACTCATTGATCAGTTTCACAGCTGTCTTCTCACCCACACCAGGACATCCAGGGAAGTTATCTGCTGAGTCGCCCATCAGTGCCAAGAGGTCGATAACTGCTTCTGTCGATGGAATGGCATATTTTGTTTTGACTTCCTCTGGCCCCATTACCTCGTAACCTCCTCCATGACGAGGACGATAAATCTTCACATTGTCACGAACCAACTGACCATAGTCTTTATCGGGTGTCAGCATATAGGTTTCGATACCTTGCCCTCCAGCCTTTGTAGCTAAGGTGCCTATGACGTCGTCAGCCTCGAAACCATCGACCTCGAGGATAGGGATATTCCAAGCCTTGAGTATATCCTTTATAATAGGTACACTCTGTTTTATATCTTCTGGCGTCGCCTCACGCTGGGCTTTATAAGCAGGGTAGGCTTCACTGCGAAAAGTAGGACCATGAGGATCGAAGGCGACACCAAGATGGGTGGGCTGCTCTTTGGTGAGCACTTCCTGAAGCGTATTCAGAAAGCCCATAATGGCACTCGTATTGAGGCCTTTAGAGTTGATACGCGGGTTCTTGATGAAGGCGTAATACGAACGATAAATGAGTGCGTAGGCGTCTAAAAGGAATAGCTTTTCCATAATCTATTGTGAATTTGTGCGTAAAATTACTAAAAAATTAGTTACTATCCAATTATTTTCATTAATTTTGCAACTAAATAATGTTTGATATGGATTATTTAAGCATCATTAAGCAACCGATAGCGAAGGATTTGGACGATTTCATCGCATTGTTTAATCAGTCGTTGACACATGACGATGGTATGTTGGGTTCTGCTCTGAACCACATTCGTCAGCGTGGAGGAAAACGTATGCGTCCTATTCTGACGCTGCTGATGGCAAAGAATTATGGTCATATTAGCGATGTGACACAGAATTCTGCGGTGGGTCTTGAACTCTTACATACTGCCTCACTCGTTCACGACGATGTGGTGGACGAGAGTAGTGAGCGCAGAGGACAAGCTTCAGTCAATGCTACTTATAATAATAAGGTGGCTGTACTGGTGGGTGACTATATCCTGTCTACATCGTTGCTTCATGTGTCGTATACAGGTCATCAGCGTATCATCGAATATCTGGCTGAATTAGGTCGGACATTAGCTGCTGGCGAGATTCTTCAGTTGTCGAATATCCAGAATCAGGAGATTTCTGAGGATGTTTACTATCAGGTTATTCAACAGAAGACAGCAGCACTTTTCGAGGCTTGTGCGGCTATAGGAGCTATGTCTGGTGGTGCTACTGAAGCTGAAATGCAGAAGGCTAAAAAGTTTGGTCAGAATCTGGGTATTATGTTCCAGATTCGTGATGATATCTTCGATTATTTTGACTCTAAGGAGATTGGCAAGCCCACAGGCAATGATATGACAGAGGGTAAACTGACCCTGCCAGTAATCTATGCTCTTAACAATACCAATTTTGAGTCTATGCAGACCTTGGCAAAGAAGGTCAAGGCAGGCACTATCAATCCCGATGAAATCGCTGTTTTGGTGGAGTTTACCAAACAACAGGGAGGTATCGAATATGCTGAACGCTGCATGCAGGACTTTAGCAAGCTCAGTATGGAATATATCGAAAGTAGTGTTAAGGATCCTGCCATTAAGGAATCCCTAACGGCTTACGTCGATTATGTGGTTCAACGCAATTACTAAAATATAAGGGGTCACATCAGTTGTGACCCCTTTGTTCTTTTTAAAAGCTTCCTATTAAAGGTAAGGATGTTAGAAGAATTTGACTTCTTTACCTTCCAACTCACTCAGAATCAGATTTGCCAAGCGGCTGGTACCTAAACGGAAATAGTAGTTGGTGAGCCAGTCTTCGCCCAATACTTCCTTTACGATGGTGTAGTAGGTGAGGGCATCCATCACGCTATTAATACCACCAGCGGGCTTGAAACCAACACGGATACCAGTCTTCTGGAAGTATTCCTTGATCGCCTGACACATGACGTAAGCCGCTTCTGGTGTAGCACTGATTTTCTCTTTACCTGTCGAGGTTTTGATGTAGTCTGCACCAGCATACATCGAAAGGATTGATGCCTTTTTGATGTTCGCGCAAGAACCTAAATCGCCTGTCTCCAAAATGACCTTCATGGGTACCTTTCCGCAAGCAGCCTTCATCTCGCGAATCTCGTCGCAAACAGTCTCGTAATCACCGCTCAGAAATTGACCCACGTGCATCACGATATCTACGTTACGAGCTCCGTCACGAACAGCTAAAGCAGTCTCAGCAACCTTGATTTCTATTGTTGCCTGTGAGGATGGGAAAGCTCCACTCACAACAGTAGGAATGACGCCATCAACCTCCAGCGACTCAGCTACGAGTTTGGCAAAACGTGGGTAGGTAACGACTGTTGCCACATGTGGCATAGCAGGATACTCGTCAGCAAACTGGTTTACCTTTTCTACCAAACGTAGCACGCTCTCGTCAGAATCTTGAGTGGTCAGCGTGGTCAGACAGATACTGCCGAACATGAATTTCTTCACTTCAGGAGTGTCATTCTCAGGCACCTTCTCAATGATCTTCTTTACTGCAGCCTTGACTTCTTCGTCAGTAATATCGAAGTTGTAAAGGCTCAAAGCCTGATCGTACATACTCTCCAGCTGCTTTTCGTCATCATGATGATGATGGTCGTGGCCACAGCCACAATTGCAATGTTCACCCATAGTTTCTTAAATTTTTAGTTAATAATCAAGTTATTTATTGTTTCAATTTTTCGTTATTAATATGACGCTCAGCATCGCGTTTTGTCTTCTTTTCTATCGACTTTTTCAACTCTTCTGTCAAGTCAACGCCAGTCTGATTAGCCAAGCAGAGCAGAACCCAGAGAATGTCTGCCATCTCCTCGCCAAGGGCTTCCTGACCATTGTCTGCGCTTCGAGGATCACCCGTCTTCCACGACTGATCGCCATATTTACGTGCTATCACACGGGCCAATTCACCAACTTCCTCCGTCAGAACCGTCATATTGGTCAGTTCTGAGAAGTAACGCACTCCGTACGTCTTAATCCATTGGTCTACTGCCAGTTGCGCTTCCTTTATGGTCATTGTCTGAATATCATTTGAATTATAAGTATAAGGATAGCTATCAAAACTATCACTATATACTGCTTGTTGTCGCGCTCATACTCCTTCCAATGGAAGGCTTTATAGAGGAAAACAATCAAGAATAAGAGCAGTCCGACGCCACAGGGCCAGGCTCCAAAACCATAACCCCATATCATTGCTATCACGACTCCGATGATGCAAAGAATGGCACTCGATAATTCTATCTCTCTTAGATATTTCTTCATATTATTCTTTATTTTTCGTGTCCATACAAATGGTAACAGGGCCATCATTTATCAGTTCAACTTTCATATCTGCGCCAAATTCGCCAGTGCCAACTGGTTTTCCCAGTTGGTCACTCAGCTGTTGGCAGAAAGCCTCGTAGAGTGGGATAGAGTGCTCGTGAGAGCCTGCTCTGAACCAACTGGGGCGATTTCCTTTCTTATAGGAAGCATATAGCGTAAACTGGCTTACAACTAAAATCTCGCCATTAACATCTAATATAGAACGGTTCATGACGTTGTTTTCGTCTCCGAATACGCGCAGATTTGCTATCTTTTTTACCAGCCAGTCTACGTCATCCATCGTGTCTTCGTCGCAAATGCCCAGCAGGATCAGAAAACCCTGCTGTATCTGGCTTTTTACCGTCCCTTCAATAGTGACACTGGCTCGACTGACACGTTGTATAACTGCTCTCATGTCTGCAAAGTTACGATTTTATTCTGAATTGACCAAATAATCTTCGTGGAAATGCTGATAGATTATTTTTGCCTTGGATGGTCCGATGATATTGCTTATGTCAGCCAAAGCAGCTTCTTTGATTCGTTTGACTGACTTAAAATGTTTCAGAAGATCGTCTCGAGTCTTCGGTCCGATACCTTTAATATCGTCTAACTCACTGTGTAGCTGGTGTTTAGATCTCTTATCGCGATGAAAAGTTATGGCAAAACGATGCACTTCATCCTGTAACTGAGTCAAAACACGAAACAGTTCTGATGTGTCTTTCAAACCAACCACTCGTGGTGGGAAACCATATAATAATTCATTCGTTCTATGACGGTCGTTTTTGGCTAATCCGGCTATCGGAATATCAAGTCCTAATTCGTCTTGTACAGCCTGTCGGATGACCTCCATTTGTCCCTTTCCACCATCAGCAATGACGAGGTCGGGTAGGGGTTGTTCTTCTTCCAAAAGCCGCTTATATCGACGAAAAACCACCTCTTTCATCGAGGCATAGTCATCTGGACCCACCACCGTTTTGATGTTATATTTGCGATAATCCTGTTTCGAGGGTTTCATCTTTTTAAAGACGACGCAGGCTGCAACAGCATCCGTTCCAGAGATATTTGAGTTGTCGAAACACTCTATTTGATAAGGCATTTTTGGAAGATGCAGGAGGTCTTGCAGTTCCTTCATCAGACGCACTTGTTTCTGCTCAGGATTGAGCTTTTCGGCTTGCTTCAGACGATCAAACTTATACTGTTTTCCATTCATCAGCGAGAGGTCCAAAAGGGTCTTTTTATCGCCACGCTGGGGCACAGTAATGGTCACTCCGTCCAGGTCAATATCTATCTCATGAGGAACGATGATCTCCTTAGCTTTACTCTTGAAACGTTCCCGCATTTCTACGATAGCCAGCTGTAGCAGTTCTTCGTCACTTTCTTCCAGTCGCTTCTTATATTCAAAGGTAAAACTCTGGTTGATCTGTCCGTTGGAAACGTGTATATAATTGATGAAAGCAACCTTTTCGTCATTGGTTATCGATAATACATCTACGTTATCAATACTATGACTGACCACTTCGCTTTTAGCTACAAATTGTTCAATGAGCAGGTAACGACGCTTGATTTCTTCTGCCTCTTCAAACCGCAAATTCTCCGCTAATTGCATCATCTCACCTTTCATATCTCGTAATATGTTACGGGTGTTTCCTTTCAATATTTCGCGGGCCTGCGAAATATTCTTTTGGTAGTCTTCCCATGACTGTTTTCCTACACAGGGACCACCGCAATTCTTGAGGTGATATTCCAAACAAACCTGATATTTTCCACCTTCTACTCCTTCCTTTGTTAGTGGTTGTCTGCATGTCCGAGGATGATAGAGTTTCTTGATGAGTTCAAGCACGGCATGCATAGAACCAACATGAGAGTAGGGGCCATAATATGTTCCCCAGCTTTTGTTGATGGTACGGGTTGGAAAAACCCTGGGCAGGTAGTCTTTGGTAATACAGATACTGGGGTAGGTTTTACCGTCTTTCAAGAGCACATTATACCGTGGATTATACTTCTTGATTAGGGCATTTTCCAATAGCAAGGCGTCTTCTTCGGTATTAACTACCGTATAGCTGATATCATGTATTTTTGATACTAGCACTTTGGTCTTGAAACGGTCGACTTCTGTATGGAAGTAGGACGAGACACGTGACTTCAGATTCTTAGCCTTCCCTACATAGATGATGGTTCCATCAGCATCATAGTACTGATAGCTACCAGGCTTCTGCGGCATACTGGCTACAATTCCCTTAAGTCTGTTTAAACGGGCCTCGTTTTCTTCCTTTGTCATGGTCTATTGTTTCACGTGAAACAATTACACTCTTATCAATGTAGTGATGTCAATATCCTTCTCAAATACATCACGTCCATGCAGTCCTTCGTCAGTAATCTCTATGATGAAGTTTACCATGATAGAACGCGGATTAAACTTACGAACCAGGTTACAGGCGGCCTTCATCGTTCCACCCGTTGCCAACAGGTCATCGTGTAAAAGTACGATGTCTTTGTCATTAATAGCATCCTCGTGAATCTCAATGGTGTCGGTACCATACTCTTTATCGTAACTCTCCTGAACAGTTGCTGCTGGAAGCTTACCTGGTTTTCTGGCCAAGACGACACCGGCACCCAATTTAACGGCCAAGGCAGATGCCATTACAAAACCTCTACTTTCAATGCCGACAATCTTGGTGATTCCTTTGTTTTTGTAGATCTCATACAACTCGTCAACCATAATCTGAAGACAAGCAGGATTCTTGAATAGAGTGGTCACATCACGGAAGTTAATACCCTTGACTGGGAAATCAGGGATGCAGCGAAGATTCGCCATTAAAGTTTTGTTGTTCATAATTTTTGGTTTTATCGTTATAATACTATTATTCGAGCCTTAATTGTTTCACGTGAAACCTATCGACCCAGTAATACCAGCATGGCATTAATGTCGCTAGGCGAAACCCCAGGAATGCGACTTGCTTGTGCCAGTGTCTCTGGTTGAATCTTCTCTAATTTCTGGCGAGCCTCAGTAGAAATGGCCGTCAGATCAGGATAATCAAACTTACCTTTAATCTTGATATTCTCCAGTCGGTGCATCTTATCTGCTACCATTCGTTCCCGTTCGATGTATCCTTTATATTTGATATGTATCTCTGCCGCTTCAGCAATTTCTTCTTTGCGGTTAGGTAGCTGATCAATGCGTTCTTTCAGTTCTGGTACTATTTTCTGCAGTTTCTCAATGTTTAACTCAGGTCGTGCCAGCAGGTCCTCCAATTTACATCCATAGACGAGTGGGGTAGAGCCGAAGTGTTCCAATGCCCCATTCACAACCTTCGGTTTAATCGCGTATGTCCGACAGAATTCTTCGATTCCTTCGACAGCTTCTTTCTTTTCCATCCACCAGTCATAACGGTTCCGTTTGGCAATGCCCAGCTCGTAGGCTTTCTCTGTCAGACGCGCGTCAGCGTCATCTTGTCTGAGAAGGATGCGGTATTCTGCTCTTGACGTAAACATACGGTATGGTTCGTCGACACCTTTCGTCACCAGGTCGTCAATCAGAACACCGATGTAGGCTTCGTCGCGCTTCAGCTCAAACGTTGGGGTTGTGGTGACAGAATCGCCACACACCGAACCTGCTTTCAGGGCAGCGTTGATGCCTGCCAGTGTGCCTTGTCCTCCAGCTTCTTCATAGCCTGTCGTGCCATTTACCTGTCCTGCCATAAACAAGCCGTCGATTATTTTCGATTCCAGCGAATGCTTCAGTTGGGTAGGATCGAAGAAATCGTATTCGATAGCATAGCCAGGCCTATACACCTTCAGGTCTCTTAATGCTGGTATTTTCTTCAGCGCTTCTATCTGCACGTCCATCGGCAGACTTGATGAGAAGCCATTCAGGTACATCTCATTGGTGTCTTCTCCTTCTGGCTCTAAGAACAACAGATGCTGCGGACGATCAGGGAAGGTGACCAGTTTTGTTTCTATCGATGGGCAATAACGGGGACCGATGGACTGGATCTGTCCGTTATAGAGTGGAGAGTCTGCTAATCCCCCGAGTAGCGTCTGATGCACCTCTGGGTTGGTATAGCATACCCAACAGGGCAATTGTTTCAGCGGACGCTGTTCACCCATATATGAAAATTTGTAGTATCCCGTCTCTCCGTCTTGGCGTTCCATATCTTCAAAATGTACGCTACGCTTATCGATGCGGACTGGTGTACCAGTCTTCATGCGTGCCGAACGGATGCCGTAACGAGTAATACTTTCTGTCAAGTGAGAAACGGCAGGTTCTGCAATACGTCCGCCAGGTACCATCCGTCGTCCGATGTGCATCAGTCCGTTGAGGAAGGTACCGGCAGTGATGATGACGGTCTTGGCACGAAGTTCACAGCCCCAGATGGTGCGCACGCCAAGGACGCGCTTTCCGATGGGAGAACCATCGGACACTGTTTCTACCAGCAGCTCGTCGGCTTGGTCTTGCCAGATGTCGAGATTCGGCGTTTCATCGAGTACGGAGCGCCATTTCCAAATGAACTTTCCTCTGTCGCACTGGGCACGCGGGCTCCAGACGGCAGGACCTTTCGAACGATTCAACATTCTGAATTGTATGGCAGTGGCATCTGTCACTAATCCCATCTGGCCTCCCAAAGCATCAATCTCGCGTACTATCTGACCTTTGGCGATGCCACCGATAGCAGGATTACATGACATCTGGGCAATTTTGTTCATGTCCATCGTCACGAGACATGTTTTAGCACCCATGTTGGCTGAAGCACAAGCGGCCTCGCATCCAGCATGTCCACCACCGATAACAATAACATCATATTTCAAAATCATGTTGCAAAGGTACAATAAAATATTCATTAATCATACTACATCCTACATTTTTTTATTGTTTTATCTTGCTGGTTCAAAAAGTTTTCGTATCTTTGCAACTCAAACCCCAATAACTTAAAATAGAAGACTATGAGAAAGAAGATGTTGTTTTTGATGTTGACAGTGTTTGGTACATTCATGCTGCATGCTCAAACAAATGTTCCCAAGGACACCCCTCAGTTAGAGTTTGCCTTACAACTCAAGGTTACGCTTGGCCAGGCCTATACCGTCGGTGATACGCAACACGGTCGTCGCAATGTGATACCCATTACTGGTGGAACGTTTGAAGGTCCACAGATTCGTGGTACGATACTCAATGGCGGTGCTGACTATCAGCTGGCGAACGCTGATGGCAGTCGTACGGAGTTAGAGGCCATCTACAGCATCCAGACCGATGATGGTGTCTATATTCATGTCCGTAACCGAGGTATTATCTTTACAGGAAAGGACGAACAGGGTAAGCCGTCTTTCTATTTCAAGGCAGCCCCTCAATTTGAAGCTCCAACTGATAGCCGGTATGCTTGGATGAACAATAGCCTCTTTGTTTGTGCTCCTGAATGGAATCAGGAATTCAAGGGTATCGTACTCAATGTTTGGAGGGTCAAATAATTAAGAAACGAAGCTTTTGTTAGTGGAATGGCAAAAAGAGATTTCGTATAAATAAACCAGTTTTTTACGAAAACGTTTGCGAAGTTCATTCTTTTTTAGTAACTTTGTCCCCTAAAATGTACGCGTGATACCTATTATCAAGTATTTTCAAGTTCAAATTATTAATAATTTAAATTCAATTTATGTGGTTATTTAATTCATCAATCGGTCGAAAAGTTGTAATGTCCGTAACGGGTATTGCGCTGATTTTGTTCCTGACATTCCACTGTTGCATGAACATCGCAGCGCTCTTCTCGGGCGAGGCTTACAACATGATTTGCGAATTGCTGGGTGCCAACTGGTATGCTGTTGTAGCAACGCTGGGTCTGGCTGCTCTGGCTGTGATTCACATCGTTTTTGCGTTCATCCTGTCCTCACAGAATCG
>JAEEGG010001789.1_pt1 | contig 57100 bp, 41 predicted proteins | sample 9134161 | NCBI WGS metagenome assembly JAEEGG01 (sample SAMN16246543, study PRJNA631951) | gut metagenome | biome: gut microbiome; feature: rumen; material: CR-attached | host: Bos | place: Iran: Karaj | collected 2018-10 | reverse complement strand
ATGACGGTGTTGCGGAAGCTGACTTCCTTGCCTTCGCCGTCGGTGAGCACGCCCTTGTCGAAGACCTGGTAGAAGAGGTTCATGACGTCGAGGTGGGCCTTCTCCACCTCGTCGAGCAGCACGACCGAGTAGGGGCGCCGGCGCACGGCTTCGGTCAGCATGCCGCCCTCGCCGTAGCCCACGTAGCCTGGCGGGGAGCCGACCAGGCGGGAGACGGTGTGCTTCTCCTGGAACTCGCTCATGTTGACGGAGACCACGCTCTTCTCGTCGCCGAAGAGGATGTCGGCAAGCGCCAGGCCTGTCTCGGTCTTGCCGACGCCCGAAGGGCCGGCGAGCAGGAAGACGCCGAGTGGCTGGCTCGGCGAGCGCAGGCCCGCAAACGAGGCCTGGATGCCCTTGGAAATGGCGGCCAGGGCAGGATCCTGGCCCTTGATGCGCCGGCCCAGCAGCTCTGCCAGATTGGCTGCCGTGCCGGCCTGCTCGCGGGCTAGCTTGCCTACGGGCACGCCCGTCCAGTCGGAAACGACGCGGGCTATGGCCTCGGTGCCGACCTCGGTCTGGACCATGGTCCTGTCGCCCGTGCAGAGGCTGGCGTAGGCCTCCCTGGCTTCGGTGAAGGCCTTGAGCGCCTCCTCCCGCGTCCGGGGGCGGCCTTCGCCTTCGAGGGCTCCTGCGGGGGCGCCTTCAGAAGTCAATTCCGGCTTGTCGAAGGCAAGCAGCTGATCCCGTGCCAGGACAAAGGCCTGGGCCGCCTCGCGCTGGGCCTGCCATTCGGCGCGAAGCGCCTCGCACTCGGCCTCGAGGGCATTCCTTCGCTCCTCCATCTCGGCAAGCTCAGGGCCAGCTTCGGCGAGATCGCTTGCCAGATCCGCGCGCAGGCTCCGGATTTCGCGATCGAGCGCCTGGACGGCGCGCTCCTTGTCTTCCAGAGGGGCAGGCTTTGCGCTCTGGCTCACCTTGACGCGGGCGCAGGCCGTGTCGAGCAGGTCGATGGCCTTGTCGGGCAGGAATCGGCCCGTGATGTAGCGGTCCGAGAGCTCGGCAGCCGCGGCCACGGCATCGCTGCGCACGAAGACGCCGTGGGACTTCTCGTAGGCGCCCTTGATGCCGTGGAGGATGAGCTTGGTGCTCTCCACCGAGGGTTCGTCCAGCTTGACGGGCTGGAAGCGGCGGGCGAGAGCCGGATCCTTTTCGAAATACTTCTTGTATTCCTTCCAGGTCGTGGCCGCCAGGGTGCGGATTTCGCCACGGGCCAGGGCGGGCTTCATGAGGTTGGCGGCGTCCGAGCCGCCGGCGGCCCCGCCTGCGCCCACAAGCATGTGGGCCTCGTCGATGAAAAGCACGATGGGCTTGGGGCTCGCCTTGATCTCGTCGAGCACGCCCTTGAGCCGGCGCTCGAATTCGCCTTTCATGCCGGCGCCGGCCTCGAGCAGGCCGAGATCGAGTCCGAGCAGGGTTACGCCCTGCAGGGTTTCGGGAACGTCGCCCTCGGCGATGCGCAGGGCAAGGCCCTCGACGGCGGCGGTCTTGCCGACGCCGGGCTCGCCCACGAGGATGGGATTGTTCTTGCGTCGGCGGGCCAGAATGTCAACGATCTGGCGGATCTCCTGGTCGCGGCCGAAGACGGGATCGATTTTGCCGGCCTTGGCCCTTTCGGTGAAATCCTGGCAGAACTTGGCGCAGAAGGCTTCGCCCTGCTGGGCCGCCGCCGGCGAGCCGGATGCTGACGGCGCCGGTTCATGGCCCAGTGCCGGCACGTCTTCCTTGGATTCCTCGGCGAGCTGGCGGAAGCTTCTGCGCAGATCCTGGCGGTTGACCGTGCCGAAGGCCTCCAGGTAGGAGCCCTGGGCGTAGACGGCGGGCTTGTCAAGGAAGGCCATGAGCACGGCGCCGGTGCGGATGGCGCCAAGGCCGAGATCCAGCGAGGAGACAAGCCAGGCCGCTTCCAGCAGATCCAGAAGGAGAGGGGAGAAGACGGGCCGGCCAGCGGAGCCTGAGCGGAACTGCTCAAGGGCGCCCGAGAGCGCCTTGCGCACCCTGGCCTCGTCGATGCCTGCCTTCGCCAGAGCCAGGGGGATGTCCGTTCCCGGACGTTCCAGGGCGGCAAGCAGGAAGTGCTCCACGGCCACTTCATAGTGCTGGCGGTTCACGGCCTGGCCAGCGGCCGCGTAGAGCACTTCGGTGCAGTCCCTTCCGCACCGTCCCACTAGCGATTTGATGTCCACTCCTACCATGGAGCCCTCCTCTCCTCTCGTCGGCGGCATGCCGGAAGGGCGGGCCCTCTAGGCATGCCGCGTTGGCTAGACGACTAGATGACTACGCCTTCCAGTCGTCGACGAACTCGACGTTGCCGTCGTTGTAGGTCCAGGTGATCTTGGAGTAGGTGAAGGAGACGGACTCCATGTCGTGGTAGGGCTTGTTCTCAGGCAGGAAGGTCAGGGGCGTGTTGCGCTCCATGGACACGATGATGGCGTCCTCGAGCTTCACGGTGAAGTACTTCTCTTCCATGCCGTCGGGCTTGATGCGGTAGTAGTCGAGGGTCACTTCGCACTGTTCGCCCTTGCAGCAGGCGCTGTAGAGCTTGGGCGAGGCAACGTCCACGGCCTTGGTGATCTTCAGCGGATGGTGGATGCGCTGACCGGTAGGAAGGCCGGTGTGGGTGTCCTTGGGGATTTCGACGGTGTGCTCGACAGCGTAGACCAGCACGGCGTCCTTCTTGTCGCCGCCCTGGGTGCAGCCGCCCTTGATGTCGCCCTGGGTCTTGCCCTTGATCTTGAGATATGCGGTGAGTGCCATAATGCCACCTCCTTAGGTGGTTTTTATAGTTTGCGCCGGGAGGTTGGCCCCGGAACCTGTGGTTGGAAGGGGGGAAGATTAGTCCTTGTCGAGCTTGCCGACCAGCGAGAGCGTGAAGCTGGCGCCCATGTACTTGAAGTGGGGGCGGGCCTTGATGGCGACCGTGTACCAGCCTGGATCGCCTTCGACGTCGTTGACCTCCACCGATGCCATGCGCAGGGGGCGCTTGGCGCGGGTGACGGGATCGGGGTTGTCCATCTCCGTGACGTACTGGCTGATCCAGGTGTTGAGCTCCTGCTCGAGGTCGACGCGCTCCTTGGCCGTGCCGAGGCTTTCGCGCTGGATGACCTTCACGTAGTGGGCCAGCCGGTTCATGATCATCATGTAGGGGAGCTGGGTGGAAAGCTTGTAGTTGGTCTCCGCGGCCTTGCCTTCGGGAGTGTTGGCGAAGACCTTGTTCCTGAGGCAGGAGTTGGCGGAGAAGAAGGCCGCGTTGTCCGACCCCTTGCGCATGGTGAGAGCGATGAAGCCTTCCTCGGCCAGCTCGTACTCGCGGCGTTCCGAGATGAGCACCTGGGTCGGGATCTTGGTCTGGATCTGGCCGTCCTGCTCGAACTGGTAGAGGGGCAGGTTCTCCACGGAGCCGCCTCCCTGGGGGCCGATGATGTTCACGCACCAGCGGTACTTGGCGAAGCTCTCCGTGAGCCTGGAGGCAAAGGCGAAGGCCGTGTTGCCCCAGCAGAACTCGCTGTTGCTGGTGGCCTTCTCCGTGAAGTCGAAGCTCTTGCAGGGCACGGTGTCCTGGCCGTAGGGCAGGCGCAGGAGGAACTTCGGCAGGGTGAGGCCCACGTAGCGCGCGTCCTCGGACTCGCGGAAGGAGCGCCACTTGGCGTACTGGGGCATCTCGAAGATGGAGTGCAGGTCCTTGAGGTTGGGCAGGGCCTCCCAGGAGTCGATGCCGAAGAAGCTCTTGTCGGCCGCGGCGATGAAGGGCGAATGGGCCATGGCCGCCACGCTGGACACGTACTGGAGCAGCTGGATGTCCTGCGGCTTGGGGCCGAAGTCGTAGTTGGCGATCATGGCGCCCACGGGCTTGCCGCCGAACTGGCCGTACTCCGCCGTGTAGATGCTCTTGTAGAGGCCGGACTTCACCACTTCGGGGGCGTCCTCGAAGTCCGCGAGCAGGTCCTCCTTGGATACGTTGACGAACTCGATCCGGATGTTCTGGCGGAAGTCCGTGCGGTCCACTAGGAACTTCAGGGAGCGCCAGGCGCTCTCCATCTTCGAGAACTGTTCGGAATGCAGGATCTCGTTGACCTGGGCCGAGAGCTTGGCGTCGAGCTCGGCTATCATCTCGTCGACGAGGTTGCCCGAGATCTTCTGCTCGCCGCTCGTGCCCACGAGGTTCTTGAGGAAGGCCTCGATGCCGGCCTTGGTGCTGGTGTAGCCTTCGTCCTCGGGGCGCAGCTTGGTGGCCTGCACGATTTCGTCGAGCAGGTCCATCTGCTGGGTCTGGGCTTCAGCCTGCGCTCCCTGCGCTTCCATTTCCTGGCTCATGTCTTAGCCCTCCCCGCCCTCGGCGATGCCGAGGTCCTTCAAGACTTTTTTGCGGGCTTCCTCGTCGCCCACGAGCTCCTGCAGCTTCTTGCGGAACTCGGGCACGTTGGCCAGCGGGCCCTTGAGGGCCTTGAGCACGTCGCGCAGCTCCATCATCTTGGCGAGTTCGGGCACCTTCTGCACGATGGCATCGGGCTCGAAGTCCTTCAGGGATTCGAACTTGAGATCCACGGGCATCTGGGCCTCGGGATCGTCGGCGAGCTTGTTGGGCACGCTGAACTGCAGGCCCAAGCCCTGGCCCTTCATGACGTCGTTGAAGTTGTCCTTGTCGATGCTGACAGGCGCGCGGTCCTCGACCATGCGGTCGTCGGGGCGCAGGGTGAAGTCGCCGAGCACGACGAGCTTCAGCGGAAGCTCGACCTCCTCCTTGGCGTCGCCCGTGGCCGGGCGGTAGACGATGTTCACCCTTTCCTTGGGGGCGACGGAACCTTCTTTAGCCATATGTCTTCTCCATTGCTGCAGGATGTTGGTTGCGAGATCAGGATCTGAGGAAAAATCGTTCTGCTTATGTCAGGCCGCGCAGAGCCTGCGAGGGCCGGATGGCTGCCAGGCGCCGCAAGGTTTCCGAGGTCCGCGTCATGCCCCTTTCGCCGCCGGCGCCCTCCCAGATGCGGGCCGCTGCCTTCAGGGCGTCGCAGGCAAGCTGGGGATGCCAGGCTGCCAGGGGCGAGCCTTCGGCAAAGGTCTGGCAGAATTCTTCGGCAAGGGCGCTGGCCGCGTTCCACTGCTCTGCCTGAGCCAGCAGGCGGGCCTGGGCGATGCGCAGGGAGCACTTGACCTCCATGCCGGGCGCCTTGGCCATGGCCTCGTCCAAAAGGTCGAGGGCGCGGGCCAGGCTTCCCTCGGCGGCCAGGCTTTCGGCTTCGACAATGGCCGGATCGCGGGACGGCCGGGATTCGGCTTTGCCCTGGCCGGAACCTTGGACCAGCGAGGCAAGCCAAGCCTGGGTCTTGGCGCCGGCTAGGGGGCGGCCTGAGCTGAACTGGAGCCGCTCCAGGCCCGGCAGGCGGTGGAGCAGGGACATGCAGCATGCCTCAACGGCCAAGGCGCAGGGGGCGTACTGGGCGCCAAGCTCCTTAAGGGCCATGTGCGCCAGATGCGCGAGATCGAGGGCCAGGGGAGCCGCGGCCAGAGATTCCATGGCAAGACGTGCGGCGCCAGCAATGTCGTTGGCATGCACGAGCGCCAGCACGGCTTCCGTCGGATAGGGATCGGGCTCCGGCACCATGGTGACGCCTGTCTCGTTCGGCGGAAGCTGGCCGATGCCGCCCCAGCAGGCAAGGCAGCCGGCCTGCCAGAAAAGCGGGTCTGCGGGCGCCTGGGTTCTTCCCCAGTCGGCGAAGTCGGCGAGGCTTCGCAGAAGCGTTCTGCGGGTGGCCTGCGCGTCTTCGGAAGGCGCCTCCGGCGCAGGTGCGGGCGCGCTGGCTGCAGGCTTTGCCGCAGGCTGGACAGGCTCGGGTTCGGGCGCAGGCTGGACAGGCTGGAAAGCCGGTTCCGGCTTGGGATCCGGCGCGCTCGGCGCGGAGGCTTGCGCCTCTTCGGAAAGCGGTTCAGGCTTCGGTTCGGGAGCAGGTTCAGGCTCAGGCTCGGGCTCCGCTTCGCTGGGCAGGCGCCCGGCGGCCTCGATGATCTCGCGCAGGGGCGGAAAGTCGGGGAGAGCTGTCCCCAAGGCGCTGTCGAGCTCGGAAAGGGCCTCGCCAAGGCCCGTGTAGAGGGCAAAGCTTGCCGGCTGGTCTGCCGGATATTCCTCGAGGTAGACGAGCAGGCGCTCCTTCCACCAGTTGAAGGCGTTGATGCGGCCGCGTAGGCGCTTCAGAACTGGGAAGCCCGTCTCCCAGAAGCCGGCGACCAGGCCGTTGAGGATGCGCACGCCGTCGACGGCGCCCTGGAGGCCGTCCGTGTGCAGCAGGGCTATGGCTAGGTAGGTGGCGGCCTGGAAGTCCTTGGACTTGGCCTTGAGCACGTCCACGGCCCGATCCCTGACCACGTGCCAGTCGAAGCCGTCCTGGGTGACGGAGCTGAGCTTCTCGATCATGTCCGTCAGTTCGGCGTATTCAGGCTCGTAGCGCGCGTCTTCGCCTGCCGGGCTTTCAGCGGAAAGGGGGCGGCATATTTCGGCAACCAGTTCGTCGGCCATGGGAGCGCCTTGCGTTGGTCCGCAGGCACTCCGGGCGCCTGCGGTAAAGAGGAGGAAAACATGCAGAAAACCTGAGGAAAAGCGGGCTGATACAGCAAAGCCCTGAGAGAGGAATCCTACAGAAATCGCCGTGCAGATTCAAGAATTCATGCCAGTTTCTCTCCGGCTGGGCAATGGAGGATGGCGCCTGCGGGAAGGCCCTGCGCTCCGGTTTTGCGCTTGCAGAGGGCCTGTGCTATAGGAGGCGGGCCATCCGGTCAAGCCGCGGGCGCCTTCGTCCTGCGGGACCGCTTGGCTTAGGATGGACCGCCATGCCTTCCCCGCGCCATGAGAGCCTTCCCCGCTTCAGCCTCTGCCTTGGAGTCCTGCTGTGCCTGGCAGCGATCTGCCTTTCCTCCTGCGCCGGCATCGAGGTGAAGCCCAAGGGCCAGATTGTCACCGGCATGTCCGTGGGCTCAGGGCGCTGACGTCGCCCCTTCTCCCGAAACTCCGTTCTCCGCACCCCCTTCGGCCTTGCGCCCCGGCGCGCAAAGGAGATGTTCATACAGATGAAAGACGACACGACTACCCTGGGCCAGAAGAAGGAAAAGCCCCTCTGGCGGGAGTACGGCGAAGCGCTGCTGGTGGCCCTCGGCCTTGCGCTCGTCATCCGCACCTTCGCCTTCCAGGCATTCAAGATTCCCTCCGAATCCATGCTCGACACCCTTCTCGTGGGCGACCACCTGCTCGGCACCAAGTTCGACTATGGCCTGAAAATTCCCTTCACCGACATATCCCTTTACAAGGGCGACGATCCCCAGCGCGGGGACATCGTCATCTTCGAATATCCCGAAGATCCCAGCGTCGACTTCATCAAGCGCATCGTAGGCGTGCCCGGCGACGTGCTCGAGATGCGCGGCAAGCAGTTCTTCCGCAACGGCCAGCCCGTCAAGGAGGACTACATCCGCATCGACGAGCCCAGCAACCTCCAGCCCCGGCGCGACAACTGGGGGCCGGTCACGGTTCCTGCCGGCAAGTACTTCATGATGGGAGACAACAGGGACAACTCCCTCGACTCCCGTTTCTGGGGCTTTGTGGACCGTGATGCCATCGTGGCCAAGGCCTGGCGCATCTACTGGTCCTGGGGCGGCGACACAGCCGTGCGCTGGAACCGCATCGGCGGCCTCATCAAGTAGGTTTCGTCAGTTCTGCATCTCAATCTGCGTCAAAGCGGCGCCGGCGCGGGGACTCCCGTTCCGGCGCCGGTCGCATTTAGGTGCCCGGCTCTCTGCGGGGGCAGGCCGCGGGAGATGGCGGGGCTGGAGGCTTCCTCGCTCAAGCCGTTCTCGAAGAGCTTCTCCCTGGCCCAGGACTTCGAGCCGTCGTGCACCCGGAAGGCGACGGCGAGGAAGAGGGTGCAGGCTGCCGCCAGGAACGGGGGGAAGTCCTGCGGCATGCCGCACGCTTGGAACGTGCCTTCAGCCAGCGGCCGGCGGGCGGAAGGCTAAATGCGGCGAGGGCGCCAGCCGGCAAGGACCTCCATGGGCTCTTGGTCCTGCATGGCGTGGGGAAAAAGGCGGGCGAGCGCTCACGGAGGCGGCAAGCCTCTATCCTGCGACCCTGCATCCAGCCTAAGTTCGTCAAGCGGAACGTCCTTGCAGCAAAGCTGGAAGGCCTGCATGCCACAATGCATTTGCCGGCAGCCAGGGCTCTGCGGCCTGCGATCTGGTTCCCTATCTGCGGGCGCCGCCCCGGCGCCGTCCTGCCTTGGCCTGCCTGGCGGGCTTGCCCTGCTTGGCCACCTTGGCATGCTTCGCTGCCTTGGCAGATTTGGCGTTTCTGGCGGATCTGGCTCCCTTGCCGCGGGCTTCAGCTTTGGCGTTCTTGCGCCTGTCAGCCTTGCTTCGTGCGGTGCTTCCGGTCGGCCGTGCCAGTCGCCGTGTCCGAGGCTGGATGTTCCAGTGGGCCAGCGCCTCCCTGCTGGTGAGGCGCATATCGGGCTGGAAGGTGCAGGCGGGAATCGCTTCGAGGGCCTTTTCGAAGGGCTGTCCGCTTGAGGTGCTGGCAAAGCCCGCCTCCAGCAGGCGACAGGCCTCGCAGGCGCGGGTCTCGGGATCGGGGCCGCCGAGGATGACGGCCAGAATGCGCTCGCCGCCGCGCGAGGCCGTGGAGACGATATTGTAGCCGGACTTGCGTATCCAACCCGTCTTGAGGCCGTCGCCGCCCGGATAGTTGCCGAGCACGGGATTGCGGTTGTAGGCAATGCGCTGTCCGTGGCGCATGAAATGGGTGTTGTGGTACTCGAGCATTTCCGGATGCTCGAGCAGATAGGCGCGGGAGAGCAGCATCATGTCCCTCGCCGAGGTCCACTGCTCCTTGGCGGGCAGGCCATGGGGATTGGCGAAGACGCTGTCCGCCATGCCGAGGCGCTTGGCCTTGGCGTTCATGAGCTTGACGAACTCCTCCTCCGATCCGCCGATGAACTCCGCCACGGCGGTGGAGGCGTCGTTGCCCGAGGCTACCGCCATGCCGAGGAAGAGCTCCTTCAGGGGGACGATCTCGCCCTCAATCAGTCCCATGCGGGCTCCGCCTGTCGTGGCAGCCCGCCTGGAGACGGGAACCATGCTCTCCAGGCTGGCCTTTCCCGCCTTCACGGCATCGAGCGCCACGTAAAGGGAGAGGATTTTGGTGAGGGATGCGGGGGGGATCCTGTCGCGCGAGTTCTGCTCGAAGAGCAGTTTGTCCCGCTTCAGGTCCATCACCATGGTGGACTGGACCTGGACTGGATCGTTCACGTCGACCACGGGGGCGCCTAGGGAAGGTGCCGGGGATGCGGTGCAGAGCAAAAACGAGAGGAGCAGGGCTATGCCTGGCAAGGCCAGGAAGCGGAGGGAAGGAAAGCTGGGCACGGGGGAAGCGTCCTTGTACAAGGCAGAGAGGGGGTGCGGGAGGAGACGCCAGAGGCTGTCTGGCATGGCGCTCTGGCCAGTCGGGATGCCGGCCAGCCGGGACTGCGGTTGTAGGCCGGGACGGGGCCTCGCGCAAGGGGAAATGCCGTGTCGCCGGCTGGCGCCGAGGGGAAGGGCGGGACGTCCGCTATGCTTCAACGCGCCTGGCAAGGCAGGCCTTCTTGCAGAAGGCAATGCCGCAGGCAGGGACCATAGCTATGCCGGAGGGCAGTCCAGCTGTGCAGCGGACGGCTTCGATCTGCCCCAGCGCTTCGCGCAGGGGGGCGTCCAGCCTGTCTGCTTCTGGGGCCGGGGGAAGGGGGCAAAACGACGCAGACGGGCGATGTGCGGCATCTCCGAGACGTCGCGCTTGAACAACTCTTCAAAAATGCCGGTCTTGCTGGCATAGCACGTCTTGTTTTTCCGTTGACACCGTTGTTCGCTGAAAGATTCGCCACCAATGCTGAAGGTGGCAAGCGGCATGACATGGCCCTTCCCAGGGAGGGCGGGTTTGATGCATCGCAGGTGGCGAGGTTTGCAGAAGAGGCCAAGGCTCTGGGACAGGCTGTTTTCTGAGCGTCGCGGCCTGCCGGGCATACGCTTCACCCCGGCAGCCCGGGAACAGCAGAGGCTGCCGTCACTGCAGCTTGAGGAGCTGCTTTGTGCCAATGCCCAGCGTCCTTTGGGCGCTGACCACGTCGACGGCGCTCTCGGCGATCTGGAGTTCCTCGTTGGTGGGAATGACGAGGATGGGGAAGAGGCTGTCGGGCGCGGAGATGGTGCGGGGGCCTTGCTTGTGCAGGCTGTTTTCCTGCTCGTCAAGCCTGAAGCCGATGGCCTCGAGGCCTTCCATGACGGCCTGGCGGGTGATGCTGTCGTTCTCGCCTATGCCGGCCGTGAAGGTGACGGCGTCGACCTGGCCTCCGAGTTCGAAGAAGAAAGAGCCGAGGGTCTTCTTGATGGCGTGAATAAAGAGGCGGAAGGCGAGATCCGCCTTCTTGTCGCCCTTTGTTCTGGCTGCATGCACGTCGCGCATGTCGGTGAGGCCGCACGCGCCGCCGAAGCCGGACTTCCTGTTCATCACGGCGTCCATCTCGGCGGGACTGAGCTTGTCCTGCTGCATGATGAAGGGCACGATGGCGGGATCGATCGATCCGCAGCGGGTGCCCATGACCAGGCCCTCGAGCGGGCTGAGGCCCATGCTGGTGTCAAGGCACTTGCCGTTCTTCACGCAGCTGATGGAGGAGCCGTTGCCGAGGTGCAGGGTGATGGCGTTGAGTTCCCTGAGGGGCTTGCCGAGGTATTTGGCTGCCGCCTTGGCGATGTACTTGTGGGAGGTGCCGTGGAAGCCGTAGCGGCGCACGCCCAGTCGCTCGTAGTATTCGTAGGGCAGGGCGTACATGTAGGATTCTTCGGGCATGCCCGTGCCAAATTCGGTGTCGAAGACCGCGACGTTGGGAATGCCTGGGAAGAGATCCTCGCATACCCTGATGCCGGCGAGGTTTGGCGGGTTGTGCAGGGGGCCGAGGGGGGTGCAGTCCTCGATGACCTGCTTGACGCGATCGTCGACCAGCACGGGCTCGGTCATGGCCTCGCCGCCGTGGACGGCGCGGTGCCCGATGGCGTAGAGCTCGTCCCTGCTCCGGATGACGCCCTTTTCGGGGTCGGTGAGCAGGGAGACGACGAGCTCGATGGCTTCCTTGTGGGTCGGGAAGGGCCGCTCCCTGACGATCTTCTCGGCCGTGGGGCCGTCGGGATCGATCCTGTGGGTGAGCCGGCCCCTGTCAAGGCCGATGCGCTCAGCAAGGCCTGCGCAGAGGACTTTGACGGAGCTTCCGGCCAATTCGATGAGCTGATATTTGCAGGACGAGGAGCCTGCATTCACAACCAGTACCTTCATGCATCGATTCCTTGCCGTCAGGGGGGGCTGGCGGGGAGGGCCTCGTTCGCGGCTCTGGGCCGGAACGGTGGTGGCATCCTACACGAACAGGTCCGCCATGGCGAGAGTCCGTGGCGAAGTTTTGTCGAACTCGCGCGATGCGGCAGGGAAGCGGCACAGAAAAAGGGGAGGCAGTCCGTGCAGACTGCCTCCCCTGAAGTTCAGGTTTTTTCAGGCTCTAGCCGTTGAGCTATGCCTTGGAGCTATTTCTTGGCGCTGACCACTTCGACGGCGGTCTCGGCAATCTGGAGCTCCTCGTTGGTGGGAATGACGAGGATGGGGAAGCGGCTGTCGGCCGCAGAGATGGTGCGGGCGCCAGGCTTGCGGGTGTTGTTCTCCTTCTCGTCGAGCTTGAAGCCGATGGCCTCGAGACCTTCCACGACGGCGGCGCGGCAGAGGTTGTCGTTCTCGCCGATACCGGCCGTGAAGGTGATGGCATCGACCTTGCCGCCCAGCTCGAAGAAGTAGGCGCCGAGGATCTTCTTGATGGAGTGGACGAGGAGGCGGAAGGCCAGCTCAGCCCGCTTGTCGCCCTTCTCCCTGGCCGCGTGCACGTCGCGCATGTCGGTGAAGCCGCACACGCCGGCGAGGCCGGACTTCTTGTTCATCAAGGTGTCCATCTCAGCGGGGGTGAGGCCGTCCTTCTCCATGATGAAGGGCACGATGGCGGGATCGATCGACCCGCAGCGGGTGCCCATGACCAGGCCCTCCAGCGGGGTCAGGCCCATGCTGGTGTCAAGGCACTTGCCGTTCTTCACGCAGCTGATGGAGGAGCCGTTGCCGAGGTGCATGGTGATGGAGTTGAGCTCTTTGAGGGGCTTGCCGAGGTATTTGGCCGTCGCCTTGGCAATGTACTTGTGGGAGGTGCCGTGGAAGCCGTAGCGGCGGATCTTCAGGCGCTCGTAGTACTCGTAAGGCAGGGCGTACATGTAGGACTCTTCGGGCATGCCCATGCCGAACTCGGTGTCGAAGACGGCCACGTTCGGGATGCCTTCGAAGAGGGCTTCGCAGGTCTTGATGCCGGTGAGGTTCGGCGGATTGTGGAGCGGGCCGAGCGGGAAGCAGTCCTCGATGACCTTCTTCACGTTCTCGTCGACGAGCACGGGCTCGGTCATGGCCTCGCCGCCGTGGAGCACGCGGTGGCCGATGGCGTAGATCTCGCTCTTGCTCTTGATGACGCCCTTTTCGGGGTCGGTGAGCAGGGCGATGACGAGCTCGATGGCTTCCTTGTGGGTCGGGAAGGGCTGCTCCTTGACGATCTTTTCTTCCTTGGGGCCGTCGGGATCGATCTTGTGGGTGAGCTTGCCCATTTCAAGGCCAATGCGCTCGGCGAGGCCGGAGCAGAGGACCTTGTTGCTGTCCATTTCGATGAGCTGATATTTGCAGGAGGAGGATCCTGCGTTCACAACCAGTACTTTCATGCAGTTTGTTCCTTGTGGTCAGTGAAGCTGCTCAGTGGAGCTGCTCCTGGGGGACTACTTGGCGGCTTCGGCTTCCTTCTCGGCAGCGGCTTGGATGGCGGTGATGATGACCGTGTTCACGATGTCGGGAACGAGGCAGCCGCGGGAGAGGTCGTTGACGGGCTTGCGCAGGCCCTGGAGGACAGGACCGATGGCGATGGCGCCGGCAGCGCGCTGGACGGCCTTGTAGGTGTTGTTGCCGGTATTGAGGTCGGGGAAGATGAAGACCGTGGCGCGACCGGCGACCTTGCTGTCAGGCAGCTTGGTCTGGGCGACCGTGGGATCGATGGCTGCGTCGTACTGGAGCGGGCCTTCCAGCGCGAGCTCGGGGGCCTTCTCCTGGGCGATGCGCACGGCCTCCTTGACCACGTCGACGTCCGGACCCTTGCCGGACTTGCCGGTGGAGTAGGAGAGCATGGCCACGCGGGGCTCGATGCCGAAGACCTTGGCCGTCGCGGCCGAGGTGATGGCGATTTCGGCCAGCTGCTCGGCGGTGGGGTTGGGGTTGACGGCGCAGTCGCCGAAGGCGAGGACGCGGTCCTTGAGGCACATCAGGAAGACCGAGGACACGACGGAGTAGCCGGGACGGGTCTTGATGAACTCGAAGGCCGGGCGGATGGTGTGGGCCGTGGTGTTGACGGCGCCGGAGACCATGCCGTCGGCTGCGCCCTTCTTGACCATCATGGTGCCGTAGTAGGTGGCGTCGGCCATGGCGTCGCGGGCGCGCTCAGGCGTCATGCCCTTGTGCTTGCGGGCTTCGTAGTAGGTGTTGGCGTAGTCCTCGAAGTCGGGGGACTTGACCGGGTCGATGACCGTGGCCTTGCTGATGTCGGCGCCGAGATCGCGGGCCTTGGCCTCGATTTTCTCGACGTCGCCGAGCAGGACGATATCCGCGGCCTCGCGGCGCAGCAGGATGTCGGCGGCCTTGAGGATGCGGGGCTCCTCGCCTTCGCACAGCACGATGCGCTGGCGGCTGGCGCGGGCGCGCTCGAGCAGGCTGTACTCGAACATGAGGGGCGTGGTGCGCTGGGGCGCGTCGCCGCCGGCGAGCAGGGCGGCAATGGCCTTGCCGTCGACGTAGTGCTCGAAGAGGCCAAGGGCGGTGTTGACCTTCCTGGCGTCCGTGGGCTCGATGACGCCGGTCACCTTCTGCACGAACTGGGTGGCGCGGAAGGTGTGGTGCTGGGTGAGGAGCACGGGCAGCGGGGAGGCGGTGATGCCCTTGATGATGTCGAGGGTGGCGTCGGCGGGCTTCAGGCCGCCGGTGAGCAGGATGCCGGAAACGCTGGGCTTGTTGCTGGAGAGCTTGGCCGCCATGGTGGCGAGCAGGATGTCGGAGCGGTCGCCGGGGGTGATCACGAGCACGCCTTCCTCAAGGTAGGAGAGGAAGTGCTCCACCTGCATGGCCGCGACGACGGAGCCGGACACCGGGGCTTCGGGCTGGTCGCCGCCCCAGAGGAACTCGGCGTCCAGAGCGCGGGCCACGTCGCCGAGGGTGGGGCAGCCGAGGGTCTTGTCGTCCGGGATGGCGTAGATGAGCATCTTGCTCTTGGGGCCGTAGCCGGCGCGCAGGCCTTCGAGCTCGGCTTTGCTCAAGCTCGCGCGGTTGATGACGATGGCGGCCACGTCGCAGTTGGCGGACATGGTCTCGAGGCTGGTGTGGATGGCCTGGCGCAGTTCGGGCAGGCTCTTTTCCTTGCCGCCCGCGACGAGCAGGACAGGGCAGCCGAGGTTGCCGGCGATTTCGGCGTTGAGACCGAATTCGAAGACCGGATCCTTGGTGCGGAAGTCGGTGCCAAGGCAGAGCACGAAGTCGTACTGGGCTTCCAGGGCTTTGAATTTCTTCAGGATGTTCTCTTCGAGTGCGTTGCGGGACTCGCGCTCGATAACTTCGAAAGCCTCGCTCTCGGTGTAGGCAAAGGCGGCCGCGTAGTCCTCCTCGAGCTTGAAGTACTCGATGAGCAGGCGCAGATCCGGATCTTTGCCGTCAAGGTCGGGGTCGGCGATGATGGGGCGGAAGATCGCGACCTTGCTTTTGTGGGAGCCCAGCAGCTGCATGACGCCGAGCGCAACGGCGCTCTTGCCCGACTGCGGCCCGGTGGCGGTGATGTAGAGGGATTTGGTCATGGAATAATCTCCGGCTTCGTTTCCTGGGGGTGCGCCCGCAGGAGGGGCGGGGGTGAAGGCCTTGCTGAGGAAAAAGTGCGGGGCGTGAAGACTCACGCCCCGCACCGTTCGGTCTAGATGCTACTTGCTCTCTTCAGCGGAGCCGATGCCGGGCAGGCCGGCCATCTGCTCGTAGAGCACGGTGCGCTTCGCGTAGAGGTCCGCGAGGTCGGCACGCAGCTTCTTGGAGGTTTCGGGATCCTTCTTGGCCAGCTGGGCGTAGCGGTTTTCGCCGCTGAGGAACTCCTCGATGTCGCCAGTGGGGGCCTTGGAGTCAAGCTGGAAGGGGTTCTTGCCTTCGGCGGCCAGTTCCGGATTGTAGCGGTACAGCTTCCAGTAGCCGCACTTGACGGCGAGGTCGCCCTCTTCCATGGACTTGCCCATGCCCTTGCGGATGCCCTGGTTGATGCAGGGAGCGTAGGCGATGATGAGCGAGGGGCCCTTGTAGGCTTCAGCTTCCTTGAAGGCCTTGAGGACCTGCTGCTTGTTGGCGCCCATGCAGATGGAGGCAACGTACACGTAGCCGTAGGTCATGGCCATGCGTCCGAGGTCCTTCTTGCCGGTGCGCTTGCCGGAGGCCGCGAACTGGGCGATGGCGCCCAGCGGGGTGGCCTTGGAGGCCTGGCCGCCGGTGTTGGAGTACACTTCGGTGTCGACCACGAAGATGTTGATGTCTTCGCCGGAGGCAAGGACGTGGTCCACGCCGCCGTAGCCGATGTCGTAGGCCCAGCCGTCGCCGCCGAAGACCCAGCAGCTCTTCTTGGTGAACATGTCGGCCATGGACTCGATCTCGTGGGTGAGCCCGCAGTCGAAGCTGTGGAGCTCTTCGAGCATGGCGAGGACCTTCTCGCCGGCGTCGCGGGAGGCGTCGCCTTCGTCCTTGACGTCGAGCCAGCCCTGGAGGGCGCCCTTGAGGTCGTCGGAGATGCCTTCGATGGCCAGGGCCTGCTTGACCAGATCAGCCAGCTTCATGCGGCGCTGCTTGATGCCGGAGGCGATGCCGAGTCCGAATTCGGCCGCGTCCTCAAAGAGGGAGTTGCCCCAGGCAGGACCGCAGCCGGAGCGCTCGTGCGTGGTGTAGGGGGTCGTCGGGGAGGAGCCGCCCCAGATGGAGGAGCAGCCGGTGGCGTTGGCGATCACCATGCGTTCGCCGAAGAGCTGGGTGAGAACCTTGACGTAGGGGGTCTCGCCGCAGCCGGCGCAGGCGCCGGAGAACTCCTGCAGAGGCTGCTGGAGCTGGGAGCCCTTGAGGCTGTAGCGATCCATCAGGTTGTCCTTCAGGGTCACGTTGGCCTCGGCGAAGGCGAGGTTGGCCTTCTGCTCGGCAAGCTGGGTTTCCAGGGGCACCATGACCAGGGCCTTCTCCTTGGCGGGGCAGACGTTGGCGCAGGAGCCGCAGCCGAGGCAGTCCTCGGCGTAGACCTGGATGCGGAACTGCATGCCGGCCAGCTCCTTGCCCTTGGCGTCGAGGGTCGCGAAGCTCTCGGGAGCGCCTTCAAGCTCGTCCTTGGTGGCAACCACGGGACGGATGGTGGCATGGGGGCACACGAAGGTGCACTGGCAGCACTGGATGCAGTTCTCGGGCTTCCACTCGGGAACCAGGATGGCGACGCCGCGCTTCTCGCAGGCGGCGGTGCCGAGCGGCACGGTGCCGTCCGGGTAGCCGGATTCGGGCGAGAACATCTTGGACACGGGCAGGAGATGGCCCTGCTGGGCCAGGATGGGACGCACGTACTCGGCGATGTAGGGATCGGCATCCGTGTGGCCGGTGACGGCGCCTTCGGTGGCCGTGGCCCAGGACTCGGGGTATTTCACTTCCTGGAGGGCGTCCATGCCCTGGTCGACCGCGGCGATGTTCATGTTGACGATCTTGTCGCCCTTGGAGCCGTAGGTCTTCTTGATGGACTGCTTCAGGAGCTCGACGGCCTGCTCGAAGGGAATGACCTCGGCGAGCTTGAAGAAGGCCGTCTGCATGATCATGTTGATGCGGCCGCCGAGGCCCACGGCCTGCGCGACTTTAACGGCGTCGATGTTGTAGAACTTCAGGTGCTTGCCGGCGATGCCGCGCTTCAGGGAGGCAGGAAGCTCCTTCTCCATGTCCTCGAGGGTCCAGTTGGAGTTCAGCACGAAGGTGCCGCCGTCCTTGATGCCGTCGAGCAGATCGTACTGGGTGACGTAGGCGGCCTTGTGGCAGGCCACGTAGTCGGCGTGGGAGATGAGGTAGCTGGACTGGATGGGCTGCTTGCCGAAGCGCAGGTGGGAGACCGTGAAGCCGCCGGACTTTTTGGAGTCGTAGGCGAAGTAGGCCTGGGCGTACATGTCGGAGTTGTCGCCGATGATCTTGATGGCCTGCTTGTTGGCGCCCACGGTGCCGTCGGCGCCGAGGCCGAAGAACTTGCACTGCACGGTGCCTTCGGGCACGGTGTTGAGCTCGACTTCAACGTCGAGGGAGGTGTTGGTCACGTCGTCCTCGATGCCCACGGTGAAGTGGTTCTTGGGCGCGAGGCCGAGGAGGTTGTCGTAGACAGCCTTGACCATGCCGGGGGTGAAGTCCTTGGAGCCGAGGCCGTAGCGGCCGCCGACGATGACGGGAGCGGGGCCGCCCTTCTCCTGGAAGGCCGCGCAGACGTCGAGGTAGAGGGGCTCGCCGAGGGAGCCGGGCTCTTTGGTGCGGTCGAGAACGGCGATGGAGGTGCAGGTGGCCGGGATGGCGCGCAGCAGGTGCTTGGCGGAGAAGGGACGGTACAGGTGCACCTTCACGAGGCCGAGGCGCTCGCCCTCTTCGTTGAGGTGCTGGATGGTCTCTTCGATGACTTCGCAGGAGGAGCCCATGCTGATGATGACGCGGTCGGCCTCGGGATCGCCCACGTACTCGAAGATGTGGTGGGGACGGCCGGTGACGGCGGCCACTTTCTTCATGTAGGACTCGACGATTTCGGGCACGTCGTCATGGAACTGGTTGGCGGCCTCGACGCTCTGGAAGTAGACGTCGGGGTTCTGGGCGGTGCCGCGCAGGTGCGGATGGTCGGAGTTCATGCCGCGTTCGCGGAATTCGGCGACCTTGTCCCAGGGAACCAGCTTGCGGATGTCTTCGTAGTCGATGACTTCGATTTTCTGGATTTCGTGGGAGGTACGGAAGCCGTCGAAGAAGTGCAGGACCGGCACGCTGGACTCGATGGCGGCCAGATGGGAGACGAGGGCCAGATCCATGCATTCCTGCACGGAACAGGAGCACAGCATGGTGAAGCCGGTCTGGCGGCAGGCCATGACGTCCTGGTGGTCGCCGAAGATGGAGAGGGCCTCGGTGGCCAGGGCGCGGGCGGAAACATGGAAGACGCCGGGCAGGAGCTCGCCGGCGATCTTGTACATGTTCGGGATCATGAGCAGCAGGCCCTGGGAGGCCGTGTAGGTGCTGGTCAGGGAGCCGGAGGCGAGCATGCCGTGGACAGCGCCAGCGGCGCCGGCCTCGGACTGCATCTCGCGAACGGCGACAGTCTGGCCCATGAGGTTTTTGACGCCCTTGGCAGCCATTTCATCGACGACTTCGCCCATGACCGAGGAAGGCGTGATGGGGTAGATAGCTGCGGTGTCGGACAGCGCGTAGGCAATCCATGCGGTTGCGTTGTTGCCGTCCATGGTTTTCATCTTGGCCATGTTTACCTCCTGAAAGGTGCAGAGAGAGTGAGAGCATGCTTGGAGGGCCGTCTGCCGGCGGCTCCGGAAAAAAGGGGAAAAGCGACATGCCCTTCCATGATGAAACTATCTGTTCCTAGCATAAAATTGAGCGCTTGAACAGTTTTTTCGCGCAAAAAATTTCACAAGCGATAACGGGTGCTTGCACGGCAAAAAACAGGGGAGATCCCCCTGCTGGAAGGGGACCTGGCAAGGGCCGCCAGCCCTGCCCGGACCCGAGGCCCGGGACAGTCCCGGCGAGGGATTGCCCGGGTCTCGGGCAGGGGCTTCGCGAGAGCCCCGAGGAAGGAGCGGGGCTTCGTCAGTAGCCCAGAGACTGGTAGTAGTTCATGAGCGCGTAGACCTTGCCCAGGTAGGTCCGCGTCTCTTTGACCGGGATGCGGGTCGAGATGTCGCGGAAGAGCTCTTCGGGAGAGAGGGCGTTGATGCGGGCGAAGGCCTCCCGCCGGGATTTGCCGAAGTAGCCGTAAAAGCGCCCTGGGCCTGAGTTGTAGGCCGTGATGACGCAGAATTCGCGCGAGAGGGGATCGGTCACCTGGCCGAAGTAGCGGGTGGCGAGGATGTGCAGGTAGGCAGCTCCGTAGCGTATGTTCTGCTCGGGCGAGAAGAGGTCCTGCTGCTTCTGACCGCTGGATGCCGGACGGTCCTTGAGGAAGGTGGCCACCTCCTGGCCTGCGGTGTGGGGCTGGATCTGCATGAGGCCCGTGGCGCACTTGTTGCTCACGCAGCGCACGTCGCCGAGGCTCTCCACCTGGATGATGGCCAGGAGCAGGTGGGTCTTCAGCCCGTAGTCGGCCGCGTAGCGCTTGACTATCTTGCTGAAGCCGAGCGCCTGCGCGGCCTGGCCTCTGGCAGGCACCCAGCGCGGAGCGTCCAGCATGGCCGTCGCCTCCAGCAGGCGCCGGGCGGCCTCGACGCGCCTGCGCATGCTGCGCTCGCGGCCCCAGCGCAGGGGAAGGCCATCCATGTCCAGCACCTCGCCGGCAAGCTCCGACTGCCAGCCGTCGAGCTCGAGCCCCTGCCGGCCCCTGGCGCCCGGGATGAGCGGCACAGGCCTTGTGGCGCCGGCTGCAGAGCGCTCCTCCTTTTCCGTCACGTCGAGCACCCGTTCGCGCACGGCGAGGACGCGCTCGTCCACGCGCCTGCGCTCGATGCTCGGCGGCTCCTCGTCCAGAGGGAAGAGGAACCAGCCGGTGACAGAGCCGCGGACGGCCGAGCCCTGCGCCTGCTGGGGGGATGGCGCGGCCTCGGCCAGGGCGACGGCTTTCGCGTCGAGCGGGCAGGCGGGCCCTGCCGCCATGCAGGAGGCAAGGAAGGCCGCCGTCCCTGCGCCCTGCAGGCGTCTGGCGAGTTTTGGCCTGCCGGGGCGCTGGCTGCACGGGCCGGAGCTGCAGGGGAGGGAGCCGCCGGGGCTTGCGCAGCTGGCGGTTTTTTTGCGCCAGAATTGCCGGCAGAGCCTGCTCCATGTTCTGGCGCAGGGCCGGACGCAGCTGGCGTGCCGGAGGAGCCGGAGCGTGTCCAGCTGCCGGGCTGGCCGTTTGCGGGTGCGGTGTCGGAATCGGGTCGGCTGCACGGGAAAGGGGCCTTTTGCTTGCGCCAGCGGGTCTAGGCACTGGCAAGTTTTACGGCTACAGTGCGGGGCGCAGGTCGATCCGGGAACGGGACTGAAGGCCTGCGCCGGAAGAAAGCATGAAGGAGGCAAGGGTCGGTATGAAGTCGTCGTGGCCGCGGGTGGAGCCTGCGCCCCAGCAGCCGGAAAGGCTGCCGATTGGCTGGGACAAGCCCTGGCTTGCGCCGCTGGCAGGCTACAGCGATCTCCCCTTCCGCACGCTCTGCCGCGAGGAGGGAGCGGCGTGCTGCGTCACGGAGATGGTGAGCGCCAAGGGGCTCTGGTACGACGGGCTCAACACCTGGAAGGTGCTTGAGACCGTGCCCTGGGACACGCCCCTGGTCGTCCAGCTCTTCGGCGCCGAGGCAGACTGCCTTGGCTGGGCCGTCAGGCGCCTGCGGGAAAAGGGCTTTGCCTGGTTCGACCTCAACATGGGCTGCTCGGTGCCCAAGGTAGCACGGCAGGGCGCGGGCTCGGCCATGCTGCGCGATCCGGACAACGCCCTGGCCTGCGCCAGAGCCATGATAGCCGCGGCCTTGCCCGGGCACGTGAGCTTCAAGCTCAGGCTCGGGGTCAGCCGCGATGCCGTCAACTGGCTCGACCTTGCCCTGCGCCTCGAGGACGCCGGCGCAGGCCTCGTGACGCTCCATCCGCGCACGGCCCAGGAGGGCTTTGGTGGACGGGCGCACTGGGAGGCCATAGCCGAAGCCAAGCGCAGGCTCGGCATTCCGGTCCTCGCCTCGGGCGACCTCTTCACCGCCGAAGACGGGGTGAGGTGCCTGAAGGAGACCGGCGCCGACGGCGTCATGTACGCCCGGGGCGCGCTCACGAGGCCGTCGGTTTTCAGGGAGCATCAAGCCCTCCTTGGCGGGGAGCCTGCAGGGGAGATCCCCGCCGGAGAGCTCAGGCGCCTGATCAGACGCCATATGGAGCTTATCGGCAGCTTCGGCTCTGAGGATAATGCCTTGTACCGCCTGCGCAGCATTGTTCCCCGCTACGTGCGCTCCCTGCCCGGCGTCCGTCTGCTCCGCCAGAAGCTCTGCGCCTGCCGGAGCCTCGACGAGCTGGACGGCATACTCGACAGCTTTCTGGCAGGCAGCCCCGGCCTCTCCGGCCCATCCGGACCATCCGGCATGTCCGGCGGGGCCGTTCGGCTCGACAAGTTTGATCCCCCTGAGACCTCCTGCGGGCCAGACGCCCCCATGGACTAAGGAGCAGCACATCATGGAAGTCAAAAGAGCATCCACGGCCGGCTTCTGCATGGGCGTAAGCCTTGCCCTGCACAAGCTCGACACCGCCCTGCGCAAGAACGGCCAGGACGGCAGGCCCGCCAGCCGCATCTGCACCTTCGGGCCCATCATTCACAATCCGCAGGTCTTGCGGGACTACGAGGAAAAGGGCGTCGCCTGCCTCAACGATCCCGGCGAAGCGAGGTCCGGCGACTCGGTCATCATCCGCGCCCACGGCGTACCGCGCGGCGAGGAGGCGAGGCTCAAGGCCTGCGGCGCCACGCTCATGGACGCCACCTGCCCCCGGGTGAAGAACGCCCAGACCGCCATAGAGCGGGCCACGGCCGGCGGCTCCTCGCTGCTCCTCTTCGGCGACGCAGATCATCCCGAGGTCAGGGGGCTCATCTCCTATTCCCACGGTCCAAGCCGCGTCTTCGCCTCCCTCGAGGCCCTGCAGGCCATGGACCTCGATCCGGAAAAGTCCTGGGTGCTCGCCTCGCAGACCACGCAGGACGCCACCATCTTCGAGGAGATCCGCGCCTGGCTCGCAGCCATGCTCCCGAACCTTCAGGTGCTCTCCACCATCTGCGACGCCACGGGCGAGCGCCAGGCCGAGGCCCGATCCCTGGCCGGCCACGTGGACGCCATGGTCATCGTCGGCGGCCGCCAGAGCGGCAACACGCGCAGGCTGGCCGCCCTTGCCAGCGAGGCCGGCGTTGCCACCTACCACGTGGAGACGGCGGAAGAGCTGAAGGCTGAGGACTTCAGGGGCGTCGCAACCGTCGGCCTCACCGCCGGCGCGTCCACGCCCAAGGCGCTCATCGACGCGGCCGAAGAGCGCCTGCGGAACATGGCCTAGCCGGAAGGCAGGCGAAGGAAGCGGAGGGAGCCCATGCCATTCATTCTGGGAACAGCCGGACACATCGACCACGGCAAGACCACGCTCGTCAGAGCCCTCACCGGCATAGACTGCGACAGGCTCGGCGAGGAGAAGAAGCGCGGCATCACCATCGAGCTCGGCTTCGCCTGGCTCGATCTGCCGGGCGGCGAGCGCCTCGGCATCGTCGACGTGCCGGGCCACGAGCGCTTCGTCAAGAACATGGTGGCCGGGGCAGCCGGCATCGACTTCGTCATGCTCGTGGTGGCGGCCGACGAGGGCGTCATGCCCCAGACCCGCGAGCACCTCGAGATCTGCTCCCTGCTCGGGCTGCGCGACGGCTTCGTGGCGCTCACCAAGACCGACATGGTGGAGCCGGACTGGCTTGCCATGGTGAAGGAGGAGCTTGGCTCCTTTATGGAGGGCACCTTCCTCGAGGGCGCGCCCATCCTGGAGGTCTCGGCCGCCACGGGCCAGGGCGTCCAGGAGCTGAAGGACTTCATTGTCCAGAAGGCCCTCAAGCTCGAGCCGCCGAGGCGACCGGACGTCTTCCGCCTGCCCGTCGACAGGGTGTTCACCCTCAAGGGCCACGGCACCGTCGTGACCGGCTCCGTCATTTCGGGCCGCGTTAAGCGCGACTCGGACGCCTGCCTCTACCCCAAAGGCCTGCCTGTGCGCATCCGTTCCCTCCAGCGTCACGGCAGGGACGCCGACGAGGCCGAGCCCGGCGAGCGCCTGGCCTGCAACCTGCAGAACGTCGAGGTGGCGGACATCGAGCGGGGCGCCACCCTGGCTGATCCGGGAAGCCTCTTTCCCTCGCGCAAGTGGGTGGTGCGCCTCGAGGCGCTGGCCGACGCCCCCCATCCCCTGAAGCACCACAACGAGGTGCACTTCCACCACGGCACCCTCGAGGTGCCGGCGAGGCTTCACTTCTTTGGCCGCGACCAGCTGGCGCCCGGCGAGACGGATCTGGCCGAAGTCCGCTTCGAGGAGGACATGGTCGGCATCTTCGGCGACCGCTGCGTCATCCGCTCCGGCTCCCCCCTGCGCGCCTGCGCGGGCGGCATGCTCCTCTCGCCGCTTCCGCCGGAGCTGCGCCAGCAGGATCCTGCCTTCAGGCAGAAGCTGGATCTGCTGGCAGGCCTCTACGGCAAGGCGGCCGCGGGAACGGCGCAAAGCGACCAGGAGGCGCTGGCTGCGGTCCTTGCCCTGCAGGGTCGCGCCGGCGCCGACGGGGCGCTTCTGCGGGTGCTGACAGGGCTCTCGAAAAAGCGCCTCGAGCGGGCGGTGCAGGGCGTTGCCCAGAGCCGGCTTGCCGTGGCCTGGGACAGGGCCTCCCAGGGCTGGATAGGCAGGGACGGCTTCGGCGAGCTCTGCCAGGCATGCCTTGCCAGAGCGGCCGAGCTGCACAGGCTCGATCCCCTCAAGGCCGGCTTTGCCCGGGCAGCCCTCGAGGCCGGCTGGAGCCAGGGCCTGGCGCCGAAGCTTGTGCAGAAGGTCTTCGACACCCTGCTTGGCGAGGAAAAGCTCGTCTCCGGCGGCGACGTGCTCTGCCTTGCCGGCCACGAGGTCGTGCTGGGCAAGTCGCAGGAAAAGCTGAAAGGCGCGCTGCTCAAGGCCTGTCGCGAGGGCCATCTTGCTCCGCCCAACCTGAAGGACATCCTGGCATCGGCAGGCGCTTCGGAGAAGGAGGGCGCCAGGGTGCTCGGCGTGCTTCTGCGCGAGGGCACCCTCGTCAAGGTGAGCGACAGCCTCTACTATTCGAAGGAGGCCATGGACGAGATAACCGCCCGCGTGGTCCAGTGGTTCGCCTCCCACGACGACCTGACCGTGCCCGGCATGAAGGAGGTCACGGGCCTCTCGCGCAAGTACCTCATCCCGCTCCTCGAGCACCTCGACCAGACCAGGGTCACCGTGCGCATAGGCGACAAGCGGCAGCTGCGGGCGACGGCCGGCAAAGACCTTGAATCCGCCGGCAAAACAACGTAGAAGTTCGGATTCACCTCAACGCACGCAAGCGGCCGCCTGCCGCATCCCCCCAATCCGACACCCAAGGAATCACGCACCATGCACAAGCGCTTCATTCTCTCCCTGCTTCTGGCCCTTTCCCTCTGTCTCGGCGCCTGCGAGGAGGGCTCCTCCAAGGGCGGCCCCACGGTGGGCATCGTCGACCTCTCCCGCCTCGTGCGCGACAGCGAGCCTGGCAAGGCCGCCAACGCCTTCCTGGAGAAGACCCAGAAGTCCTTCAACGACAGGATCCTTGCCCTGCAGAACAAGCTGCAGGCCAACGCCGACGACGAGAAGGTCAGGGCGGAATTCCAGTCCCTCTATCTTGGCCTCCAGCAGCGCATGCAGGCTGAAGAGCAGAACGTGAACAACGTGCTGCTCGACCACATTCTGCGCACTGTCAAGGAGTATCGCGCAAAGCAGGGGCTCGGCGCCATCGTGCGTTCCGAAGCCGTCCTCGACTACGACAAGGCTCTGGACATCACCGACATGATCCTGGACGAGCTCAACAAGAAGAACATCGAGTTCAAGGCCGTGACCTCCGACCAGCCCAAGGCCGAAGACGCCAAGGCTGCGGACGCTGGGAAGGAAGGCGCCGGCAAGGACGAGGCCAAGGCTCCCGAAGCGGCCAAGCCAGCGGAGGCCAAGAAGGACGAAGCCAAGAAGGATGCCCCCAAGGCCAAGGACGAAAAGAAGAAGTAGCCGCTTCTCCCCACAGCATTTCCTGCGGCCGGCTCCTTCCTGAAGAGGGGGCCGGCCGCGTGCGTCTGGGGCTTGGCCGGCGGCTGGGGTTGGACAATCGCCGTGCTTTCCCCTAACAACAGCTTCAGGATGGGGCGCCAAACGGCGGGCATTGCGGTGCCGGGACAGACAGGAAGAAGGGCTTGCCGCCCCGGCGAGCAGGACGGCAAGGCAAGGAGACGCGATGCAAAAGCTGCCAGTAGGAATGCAGGACTTCGAAAGCATTCGGGAAAAGGGCTTCCTCTATGTCGACAAGACGCAAAAGATAGTTGATCTTGTCGAAAACGGCACTCGATATTTTCTTTCCCGTCCGCGTCGTTTCGGAAAATCGCTGACGCTTTCGACAATGCAGGCGATGTTTCAGGGGAAAGCTGAACTTTTCAAGGGGCTCTATGCAGAGGAATGGGTAAAAAGTCAGAGTAGCAATCCTTTGCCAGTCTTGCATCTCGATATGAGTGGTATTTCAGACTATAAAAATGACAGAGAATTTGAAGAATCATTCATTTCTTATTTAAAAGATTACATATATATAAACGATATAGATGTAGAAATAAAGAATAGTGCAGGAGATTTTCTACGTAGCATAATATTAAATTTATACAAGAAATATGGCAAGGTTGTTGTTTTAATAGATGAATACGACAAGCCAATTTTGGATAATATCACAAGTACTGAGAATGCAAAAGCAATGCGCGATAAGTTGCATTCGATTTATAATATTATCAAAAATTGCGACAAATATATATATTTTTTATTTATCACGGGAATATCGAAATTTAGCAAGACGGGTGTCTTTTCTGCGATGAACAACTTGCTGGATATTTCGTTTGCAAACGAATACAGTGACATTGTTGGGTATACGCAAAAAGAGCTTGAAGAATACTTTGCCGACTGGATTGATGATACAGCAAGCAGTTTAAACGAGAAACCATCAGAAATATTGTCAGGATTAAAAAAATATTATGACGGATTTTCCTTTGATGGAAAAACAAGGTTATATAATCCATTCTCTATACTGTGCTATTTTCGATTAAAGAGATATGCAAATTATTGGTATGATTCTGGATCTCCATCATTTATTATTGATTGGATGAAAACTCATGGCGTAAAAAATCCAGAAAGTCTCAGGCATATAGAAGTGAATGCAAACTTTATATCTTCGCATGATATAGAAATAGCTGAATTGTCAAGTTTTTTATATCAAAGCGGATATCTAACAATAGAGAAAATTGATGGAAGCATGTTGACTCTTGATTTTCCTAACAAAGAGGTTTTAGAATCGATTTCAACACTGTATTTGAGCGATATCTATAGCATTAAAGATTGCGTTGAGATTGGAAATAATATCTGGGATGCGCTCAAAAAGGGCGAGATGCAGCGCATTGTTGATTTCTTCAATGTTGCCTTGAGTGAACTACCCTACGATGGTCTCGAAGACCAGATCAACGAGTACTTCTTCCGCGCCCTTTTTTTGATGCTGCTGCGCTGCGTCGGCATCATCGCCTATGCCGAAGTGCATACCTTCAAAGGCCGGAGCGATATCGTAATCCAGTTCGAGCAGCAGGTTGTTGTCATCGAATTCAAGTTTGCCCCGACAAGCGCCGAGGTGAACGCCAAGCGGCAGGAAGGCATAGCTCAGATTCGGAGCCGGGACTATGCCAAGCCCTATGGCGGCGAGGGGAGGGCGGTGTCGGCCTTCGTCGTCGTCGCCGACGGCCAGCTGCGCCAGGCTGTCCTGTAGGCGCCGGTTTCCGAAAAGCAGACGGCCCGCTCTTCATCAAGAGCGGGCCGTGGCATTGAGACGGTCAAATGCGTTTGCCGGCTACTGCTGGCCGTAGTTCTGCGGCTGGCCGGGCTGAGCCGGCTGGCCCTGCTGCGGGAAAGGCTGTCCGTAGGGCGCCTGGGGCTGCTGTCCGTAGGCTTGTTGCTGTCCAGGCTGGCCGTATGGAGCCTGCGGCGCGGCTTGCCCGAACTGCTGGGGCTGGCCGTAGGGAGGCTGCTGGCCGAAAGGTGGCTGCTGGGGCTGGCTGGGTTGACCGGGGAAGGGGCCAGGCTGTCCGCCGAAGGGAGGCCTGGGACCGCCCTGGGCGCGCTGGCCGCGCAGGCGCTCAAGCTCGGATGGCTCTCCCGGACGGTTCGGGAAGTCGCCGTACTTGTTGGGCATGGGGCTGGAGCGCAGGCAGCAGAAGACGAGGATGACGATGCTGCCGACGCCGGTGAGGTTAAGGAGCTGCCACCAGCCGGACTTGCCGGTGTCGTGGAGCCGGCGGGCGCAGGCGCAGATGCTGGCAGGCGCAACGGCGAGGCTGAAGATGATCTGGGCGTACTGGCCGGCCGTGGGGCTGATGGCATTGCCGGCCAGGCCGAGAATCAGCGAAATGACGCCGGTTGCCAGGGCGAACCACCAGAATTCGGAGCGGCTGGCGCGCCCCTTCACGTCGAAATACTTGCGCAGGCAGATCTCGACGGCTTCAGGGAAGGCGAGCATGCGCTGGGCGGGCGCCTGGCCTGGCATCTGGCCGGGCTGCCCCGGGAAGGGGCCAGGCTGTCCGGGCTGTCCGTACGGCGGACGCTGTCCAAAGGGAGGCTGCTGGCCGGGCTGTCCAAACGGCTGCTGTCCGAAAGCTCCGGGCTGTCCGTACGGGGGCTGTCCGGGCTGGGCAGGCATGCCGGGATAGGGCTGTCCGTAGGGCTGGGCAAACTGGCCAGGCTGTCCCTGCTGCGGGAAGGGGGGCTGCTGTCCGTAGGGAGCCGGCTGTCCAGGCTGTCCGTAGGGAGCCTGTTCCGGCTGATGGGCCTGCTCGGGCGCGGGCTGTCCGTAGGGAGCCTGAGGCTGTTCCGGCTGCCCTTCGGGCTGAGCCTGCTCAGAGGCCGGCTGACCGTACTGCGGAGCGGGCTGTCCATGCTGGGCTTCTGGCTGCGTCTGGGCGTCGGGCTGGGCCTGCTCGGGAGCAGTCTGTCCGTACTGGGCTTCAGGCTGCTGGGCGTACTGGGGCTGTCCGTACTGGGGTTGCCCGTACTGCGGCTGGCTATACTGCGGCTGGGGCTGTCCGTAGGGAGCCTGCTGTCCGTACTGGACCTGCCCGAGGGGAGCCTGGGGGGCCTGCTGGGCGGAGCCGGCGAACTTGCCGGCATCGTCCTTCAGTTCCTGTCCCTTGTCGTTCTGGTAGCTTGGATCTTGCGACATGCAAAACTCCTTTGATTCGAATGTGGCCTAGGAGGGGGAAGCGCGAAGCGCTTGGCTTTGCTTGAGAAACGACTTTGGCCCAAAGCGCGATGCATCTCAAGGCACTGGACCCCTGCGGGGCCAAAAAAGATGGCGGATGGATTCTGGCCGGCACGCGAAGGGGAAGGAGCCGGCCTTCGGGAGGGCGCGCAGGGCAAGGCAGGAGGACAATGCAAAAGGCGGCAGGGGGAACCCCGCCGCCTTGCTGCTTTCTGTCAGGATGGGCGTTTAGTAGGCGTGCTTGTCGCTGGCGATCTCGTCCGCGTCGAGCTTGTGGGAGAAGAGCCGGTAGGCCCAGAACTGGTAGAGCAGGACAATGGGCACCATGACGAGGGCGACGCCGAGCATGATCTTCAGGGTCAGCTCGCTGGAGCAGCCGTTGAAGACCGTCACGGAGAAGGCGGGATCAAGCGAGGAGATGAGCATGTTCGGGAACATGCCGACCACGCCGAAGAAGGTCACGCCGATGATGAAGACGGCGCTGCAGAGCCAGGCCATGAGGAACTTGCGGCGCGTGAACATGGCCTTGACGCCGACGAAGCCGGCAACGGCGACGAGCGGGATGGCGAAGAGCACGGGCCGCTCGAGGTAGACGCCGAAGGTGCCGGTGTAGAAGGAGGTCAGCACGAGGAAGGCGCCGAGCAGCACGAGCACCACGGGCCAGAGCAGGCAGACGGCGGCCAGGGCCCTTTCCTGGAGCTGGTCCTGGCTCTTGAAGCAGAGCCACAGGGCGCCGTGCAGCATGAAGACGAAGAGGAAGAAGACGCCGCCGGCCAGGGCGTAGGGCGAGAGGAAGGTGAAGAAGGTGCCCTTGAAGACGCCGGCCTGGTCGATGGGGATGCCCTTGAAGAGGTTGGCGAAGGCCACGCCGAGGAGCACGGCGGCAACGAAGTTGGACAGGAAGTGGACGAGGTCCCAGAACCTGCGCCAGAGGCTGTTGTCTATCTTGTTGCGGAATTCGAAGGAGACCGCGCGGAAGATGAGCATGAAGAGCAGGAGCAGCAGGGGCAGGTAGAGGGCCGAGAACATGACGGCGTAGGTCTTGGGGAAGGCCGCGAAGGTGACGCCGCCGGCTGCGATGAGCCACACCTCGTTGCCGTCCCAGAAAGGACCGGCTGCGTTGTACATGACCCGGCGCTCGCCCTCGCCTCTTGCGAGGAAGGGAAGCAGGGCGCCCATGCCGAGGTCGAAGCCGTCGAGGACGAAGTAGACTGCCCAGAGCAGGCACCAGAGCACGAACCAGATGGTTGCCAACATGACTATGCCTCCTCGGGACCCTTGCGGGCGTATTTGATCAGCAGAAGGATGTCGAGCAGGCCGAGGAGCGCGTAGACGCAGACAAAGCCCGTGAGCGTGATGGCCACGTGCTCCGCCGGCACCGGCGAGACGGCGTCCGAGGTGCGCATGAGCTTGTACACGATCCAGGGCTGGCGGCCGATTTCAGCCACGGCCCAGCCGAGGGCGATGGAAAGGTAGGGCAGGGGTATCATCCAGGGGAGCAGCTTCATGAGGCGCTGGTCCGGAACCTCCTGCTTCCTCTGCCAGGTGGCCCAGAAGGCCATGAAGATGAAAAGCATGCCGAAGGCCACCATGGCGCGGAAGCTCCAGAAGACGGGCGCCACCGGCGGGCGGTCCTGCTTGGGGAAGTCCTTGAGGCCCTTCACCTCGGCGGAGAAGTCGCCGAAGGAGAGGAAGCTGAGGAGCCCGGGGATGCCGATAGCCTCGATGCTGTTCTCTTCCTTGGCCTCGTTGGGCACCACGAGCAGGTAGAAGGGAGCGGGCTTGGCCGTTTCCCAGTGGCCTTCCATGGCCGCCAGCTTGGCCGGCTGGTAGGCGCTGACGTTCTTGCCGTGGATGTCGCCGGTGAGGGCGACGAGCAGGGCCGCGACGAGGGTGAAGGGGGCGGCCATCCTGAAGGTGCGGCGGAAGAACTCGCGGTGGGTCTCCTTCAGCATGTGCCAGGCGGAGATGCCGAGCACGAAGAAGCCGGCGAGCATCCAGGCCGTGATGATGACGTGGCTGAAGATGCCGAGGGCGTAGGGGTTGGCAACCACGTCCCTGAAGCTCTCGAGCTCGGCCCTGCCGTTGCGCAGAACGTAGCCTGCAGGATGCTGCATGAAGCCGTTGGCGATGATGATCCACAGGGCGGAGATGTTGCCGGCAAAGAAGACGAGCCAGGCGCAGAGGCAGTGCAGCTTCTTGCCTATCTTCTTCCAGCCGAAGTGCCAGACGGCGATGAAGGTGGACTCGAGGAAGAAGGCCACCGTGGCTTCAATGGCGAGGAGCGAGCCGAAGATGTCGCCGACGAACTCGGAGTAGCGCGACCAGTTGGTGCCGAACTGGAATTCGAGCGAGATGCCGGTCACGACGCCGAGCGCGAAGTTGATGAGAAAGAGCTTGCCCCAGAACTTGGTGTGTTTCAGCCAGACTTCGTCGCCGGTCTTCACGTACCTCGTCTCCATCCAGGCGACCATGAGCGACAGGCCGAGGGTGAGGGGGACGAAGATGAAGTGGAAGAAGACGGCCACGGCGAACTGCAGTCTGGAAAGCATTGCTGCATCCATTGGGTCCTCCCGTGTGGAAAATGCCGATGCCTGCCAGGGCCACGTGCCCTCGGACAGGCGCCGCGCCCCGCTGGGAAAGCCTTCCCGGCTTCAGGCGCGCCTCGCTCAAGAGCTATCAGGAATGCCCTGCCCGTTCAAGGCCCGTTCGCGGAAAGAAGCCGGCCGATGCATGCGCGCTTCCTGGCGGTTTTTTGCGCCGCGAAGCCTTGCCCTTTGCGCGGCCGTGCTTATGTTCTCTTCCAAACAGCCGTCCGGCGCCGGGAAGGCCTGCTTCCGGCACGCCGGCACCCGAACCCCAAGCATCAAGCCGCCCCGAGGCCAGGCCTTGGCGGCAGACATATGGAGAAACCATGAGCGAAGCCAAAACGTGCGAATTCAAGGCTGAGGTCCGCAAGGTCCTGCAGATCCTGACCAACTCCCTCTACACCAATAAAGAGATCTTTCTGCGCGAGCTCGTGAGCAACGCCTCGGACGCCCTGGACAAGGTGCGCTTCCGCCAGATGAAGGGCGACACCCCGGCCAGCGCCGACCTGCCCCTCGAGATCCGCATCAAGCTCGACAAGGACAAGAAGGTCCTGACGATCTCCGATACAGGCCTTGGCATGAACGCCCAGGAGCTTGCCGACAACCTCGGCATCATCGCCCGCTCCGGCTCCGAGGAATTCCTCTCCCAGCTGGCCGAGGAGTCCAAGGGCTCCACCGAGGAGGGCGAGGCCAAGGCGGCCGACGCCTCCCAGATCATCGGCCGCTTCGGCGTGGGCTTCTACTCCGTCTTCATGGTGGCGGAGAAGGTCGAGGTCATCTCCCGGCCCGCCTTCGGCGGCGACGGCTCGGCCTCCAAGTGGGAGAGCGACGGCCTCGGCTCCTACACAGTGTCTCCCTGCGCCGACGCCGAGCCCGTGCGCGGCACCAAGATCGTCGTCTACCTCAAGGACGACGCCTCCGAGTACGCCGAAAAGTACCGCGTCGACTCGGTGATCAAGAAGCACTCTGCCTACGTGCCCTTCCCCGTCTTCGTGGACGACGAGCGCGTCAACACCCAGCCCGCCCTGTGGCGCGAGCCCAAGAGCCAGGTGACGGCCGAGCAGTACAACGAGTTCTACAAGTCCTTCACCTACGATTCCAAGGATCCCCAGGACCACCTGCACATCAACGTCGACATGCCCGTGCAGTTCAATGCCCTGCTCTACATCCCGGACAGCAAGCAGGACGTCTTCGTGGCCGACCGCGAGGCCTGGGGTCTCGACCTCTACTCCCGCCGCGTGCTCATCCAGCACGAGAACAGGGATCTCATGCCCAACTACATGGCCTTCCTCAAGGGCGTGGTGGACACCGAGGACCTGCCTCTCAACATTTCGCGCGAAACGCTGCAGGAAAACCGCGTGCTCATGAAGATCAACCAGACCATCGTCAAGCAGGTGCTGGGACACCTCGAGAAGATGGCCAAGGACGATCCCGAGAAGTACAAGAAGTTCTGGAACATGCACGGCTCCATCTTCAAGTTCGGCTACCAGGACTTCGCGAACCGCGAGCGCATTGCGGCCCTCATGCGCTTCAACACCTCCGCCCTGGACAAGGACGACGACCTCTCGAGCCTCGACGAATACATCGCCCGCGGCCTGAAGGACCAGAAGACCATCTGGTACGTCTCCGCCCCCAACCGCGAGGCCGCCCGCCTCAACCCGCACATCGACCGCTTCCTCAGGAAGGGCATCGAGGTCTTCTACCTCTACGAGGCCGTGGACGAGTTCGTCATGAGCGGCATCGGCAAGTACAAGGAATGGGACTTCAAGTCTGTCGAAACCGCCACCGACAAGGATCTGGAAGCCTTTGCCGACAAGGAGGGCGCCGAGGAGAAGAAGGCTGCCCCGCTTTCCGAAGAGGAAACCAAGACCTTCGACGACCTGCTCAAGAAGATGAAGGACATCCTGGGCGCCAAGGTCAAGGACGTCGTCGTCTCCACGCGCCTCTCCGGCACGGCGGCCTGCCTTGCCAACGAGGAGGGCGTCACCTCCGCCATGGACAAGTTCATGCGCGTCATGACCAAGGACGACACCGTGCCGGTGAAGACCCTCGAGGTCAACAAGGACCATCCGCTGCTGCGTTCGCTCCTGCGCATCTTCAAGGCCGACGCCGCCGACAAGACGCTGGAGTCCATGGTGCAGGCCCTCTTCGACGAGGCCCAGCTCATGGACGGCTACATGAAGGATCCGCAGGAAGTGGCCGCCCGCTCCGCCAAGCTGCTCGAGCAGGCCGCCGCCTGGTACGCCGAGGTGCGCAAGCTCTAGGCTGAACGCCCTGCCGCAAGAGGCAAATCTCTATACGATCAAGGCCCAGCTTTCCCCGCCTAGGGGGAGGCTGGGCCTTCAGCGCCGTGGACATGAAAGGGATTCTATTTCTGTACGAGACCTGCAGCCTGCGCGGAATTGGAGAGGGCTCCTGAACGCGCCCTGGCCTTGGCTGGAAGCGAAAGCTGGCTGAGAGCCGGTGCCATGTCCCTGCGGAATGGGCATGTCCGCCGCTCTTTCCCCTGCAGTCGCCGCAGAGAATGACGATCTCTACGTCGGTTCACGAAAGCGCTGCCGGGGCTGGCACCGTTTGTTGCCCGTGCGGGATTATGCGCGCAAGCTCCTGCCGTTTGGCCTCCACCACCACGGAAAGCTCATGTGCGCTTTGCAGGCTGCACCAGAATTCTGCGGTGGTGCCGAAGTAGCGGGCAAGCCGGATGGCGGTGTCCGCGCTGACGCCGCGTCGCTGGCGTACGATGTCTGCGATGCGCGTGCACGGTACGCCGATGGCGAACGCAAGTCCGTGCGCTGTTAGGCCGAGTGGCTTGAGGAATTCTTCAAGGAGTGTTTCGCCGGGGTGGGTGCGGATGCGCATATATGTGCCTCGCTTATGATAGTCCACAATCTCCACGTTCCAGGCCGCCCCGTCGATCCAGACAAAGCAGACGCGCCACTGGTCATTGATGCGGATGCTGTGCTGTCCCTTCCTGTCGTCCTTGAGCGCCTCTAGATGATTGGCAGGAGGCACCCGAAGACCTCAAGCCGGACGGACGCATCCAGCATGGCCCGTTTGCGCAGGGCAACCGTTGGGAAGCCGCGGAATCGTGCTGGATCTTCCCCCTCGAACAAAGCTTGGGTGTGCTTGCAGAGGAAATTGACTATCATGCTGTTTGCCGTTGACTGATTTTCGGTATTCTCCCCTGTCCACCGTGTTCCGTCTATCCCTGACTGATCTTGATCCAGAGAAGCGGGCTAGCCAGTTTTCCCGGACAAAGGCTGCAGAGGCTTTTTCAGAATCATACGCCGTCAGAGGCGTGCGCCGCGGCTGTCGCAGGGGAGCTCTAGCTCTGAGGCGAACTCATTCGCAGCTGATTTGACAAGTCGCACTGGCTTTCTTCCAGCGCCCGCGTGGCATCTCCTTTGCCGTGGTCGTGGCTTCGCTCTCTCCTGGGCATCTTTAAAAGTCGACGATGTCGCGAAGACGCGGGGGGCATGGTGCGACGGCCTCTCTGTCGCAGAGATGATGGGAGGGGCTATTTAGCCCTCCTGACAGCGGAAGATGTACTCGTCCACCATGCCCTGCATGGCGCCGAGCACGCCGCCTCCGCTCATGGGATGGCCGAAGAGCCTGTCGCGCTCCTTGGCAAGCCCTTCGCGGTCCACGGCGCCTGGCATGGTGGGGAGCAGGGTGTTGGCGAGCCGGACGGCGAGCAGGTAGCCTTCGGTGCAGGCAAAGAACTGCTCGGCAAGCTCCTCGAAGTCCCGCTGGACGCCCTGCCAGTAGCTAGCCGCCTGCGGCGTCGGGGCAAGGCAGCAGGCCGTGTGCATGGCTGCCAGCAAATTGTCGCACATGATGCCCGGCAGTCCCGGCTGCCAGCCCATGAGCCAGCTTGTGCGCCTGAAGAAGAGCCTGTGGCTTGCCCCCAGTTCCATAAGCTCGCGCATGTGGCCAAGCCAGTAGAGCAGGGCTTCCGGCGGGTTCGCTTCGGACCGGCCTTCCCAGGGATCGGCGAAGAGGTCCCAGCGGGGGATCGTCGTCGCCGGCAGTTCCGCTCCCGTGAGCCTGGAGAGCAGATGGCAGAGCCAGCGGTTGGCATCGGGGCTCTCGGGCGTTTCGAGGTGCGAGTAGCTGAGCACGTAGCCGCCCTCGCCGAAGGAGCCGCGGACGATGAGCTCGGATCCTTTCAGAAAGTCCGCGGTGAAGTTGATGCCGTAGTGCTCGCGCCATTCGGCAAAGACGTGCCTCGGCACCTTCGAGAGCTCGATGTCGGCTATCCAGAAGTCGCTGTCTGGCGCCTGGTAGCGGGCAAGGACCTCCACGTTGCCGCCGGCGTTGTGAAAGCGCCCAGGCCACCAGACCGGCAGCGAGGGGTGTCTTCCCTGCCAGTCGGGCGTGAAGTCCCCGGCGCAGGGAGCTGCCTGCACGTGGCCGGAGATGAGGTGCAGGATGCGCTCGGGATAGCTGGCCCTGGCCCAGGGGCAGAGCTCGAGGCCCTTGCCGTGGGAGAGGGCAAGGCCGGCGCCTCCGCAGAAGCCGAGGTAGCGTCCGCCGCGGGCCGCGTAGTCCTGAATGGCCTGCTTGCCCTCTTCCCCGAGCGAGCCGGCCTTGAGCCTGGCCGATCCGCCCGGCACGACGAGCAGGGGGAAGGCGGGCTCGGAAGCGGTGCCTTGCTTGCGAAAAAGCGCCCCTTGGGCTATGTCGCTTCCTTTAAGGAGCCGTACAGGGAACCCGAGGGCTCTGAGGGCTCTCCACGCCATCAGGCCCCAGATGTGCGAGTAGTCCCAAAGGACGGCAATGGGCGGCGACTGGTGCATAGTGCCGGTACTATCCTCGACTTTCATGGAGATTTCAAGATGTCCGACGAACTACCCAAGGGCTACGACCCGCATGGCGTCGAAGAGAAATGGCGCACCCACTGGCGGGACAAGAAGACCTTCACTCCTGACCCGGACGCGCCGGGCGAACCCTACTCCATCGTCATCCCGCCGCCGAACGTGACCGGCGCCCTGCACATAGGGCATGCGCTCAACCTCACTCTCATCGACACGCTCTGCCGCCACTACCGCCAGAAGGGCCGCAACGTCCTCTGGGTGCCCGGCACCGACCACGCCGGCATCGCCACCCAGAACGTGGTCGAGCGCGCCCTCGCCAAGGAGGGCAAGCGCCGCCAGGATCTGGGCCGCGAGAAGTTCATCGACCGCGTCTGGCAGTGGCGCGAGGAGTACGGCAGCCGCATCCTGAACCAGATCGACGCCATGGGCTGCTCCGTGGACTGGGAGCGCCTGCGCTTCACCATGGACGAGGGCCTCTCCCGCGCCGTGCGCAAGGTCTTCGTGCAGCTTTACAAGGAAGGCCTGATATACAGGGGCAAGTACATCATCAACTGGTGTTCGCGCTGCCACACCGCCCTTGCCGACGACGAGGTCGAACACGAGGACGAGCAGGGGCATCTGTGGCAGATCAAGTACCACGTCAAGGACTCCGACGAGAGCCTGGTCGTGGCCACCACCCGCCCCGAAACCATACCCGGCGACACCGCCGTCTGCGTGCACCCCGACGACGAGCGCTACCAGCACCTCATCGGCAAGACCTGCATCGTGCCCGTCTGCGGGCGCGAGGTGCCGATCATCGCCGACCGCTACGTGGACCGCGAGTTCGGCACGGGCGCCCTCAAGGTGACCCCCTGCCACGACCACAACGACTGGGCCCTCGGCAAGAACCACGACCTCGAGTTCATCCAGGTCATCGACGAGGACGGCCGCATGAAGCCCGAGTCCGGCAAGTACGACGGGCTCTCCAAGGAAGAGTGCCGCAAGGCCATCGTGGCCGACATCGAGGCCATGGGCGATCTGGTCGGCGTCGAGAAGCTCGCCCACTCCGTGGGCCACTGCTACCGCTGCCACACCGTGGTGGAGCCCCATGTCTCGGACCAGTGGTTCGTGGCCATGACCAAGCTGGCCCCCAGGGCCAGGGAGGCCATGCCCAAGTATACGCGCCTGCTTCCCGAAGCCTGGCTCAAGACCTACTACCACTGGATGGACACCATCCGCGACTGGTGCATCAGCCGCCAGATCTGGTGGGGCCACCGCATCCCGGCCTGGACCTGCCAGGCCTGCGGCGAGCTCATGGTGCAGGAGGAGGCGCCGAAGGCCTGCTGCAAGTGCGGTTCGACGGACCTGCACCAGGAAGAGGACGTGCTCGACACCTGGTTCTCCTCGGCGCTGTGGCCCTTCTCGACCATGGGCTGGCCCGACAGGACGAAGGAGCTCGCCAAGTGGTATCCCACGAGCGTGCTCGTGACGGGCTTCGACATCCTCTTCTTCTGGGTCGCCCGCATGATGATGATGGGCCAGCACTTCATGGACGAGGTGCCCTTCAGGGACGTCTACCTCCACGCGCTGGTGCGCGACGCCCAGGGTCGCAAGATGTCCAAGTCCACGGGCAACGTCATCGATCCGGTCAAGATGATCGAGCAGTACGGCTGCGACTCCCTGCGCTTCACCCTGACAGCCTTTGCGGCCATGGGCCGCGACATCCGCCTCTCCGAGGACCGCATCGAGGGCTACCGCCACTTCGTGAACAAGCTTTGGAACTCCGCTAGGTTCACGCTCATGAATCTGGACAAGGAGCCGCCGGCGCCTGTGGCGCTCGAGTCCGTCCAGGGCCTGGCCAGCCAGTGGATCCTCCACCGCCTCGAGGTGCTCAAGGCCGAGATGGACAAGGCCTTCGACGAGTACCGCTTCAACGACGTGGCCCAGGGCGGCTACAAGTTCCTCTGGGGCGAGTTCTGCGACTGGTACCTGGAGCTCGTGAAGCCCGACATGCAGGATCCGGCCCGCAAGCCCGAATCCCAGTACGTGCTCTACACCGCGCTCAAGGAAATCCTCCTGCTCCTGCACCCTGTCATGCCCTTCGTCACGGCGGAGATCTGGCAGGCCCTGCCCGGCCATGCCGGCGAGGACATCGCGGTCATGCCCTACCCTGAGTCCCGTCCCGGCTGCCTGCGTCCCGACGAGGCCGCGAAGATGGAGTTCATCCAGGGCGTCATCGTCTCGGTGCGCACCATCAAGGCGGAGCTCGGCATTGCGCCGGGCCGCAAGGTGGCCCTGAAGCTCCACCCGGCAGACGCTGCCCAGCAGGCCCTCATCGAGGCCAACAGGACCGTGATCATGACCCTCGCCCGCCTCGAGGACATCGAGGCAGGGGCAGGCGTGCACGCGCCCAAGGCCTCGGCCTCGGACGTGGTGCAGGGCTGCCAGATCATCGTGCCCCTCAAGGGCAACGTGGATCTGGCCACCGAAGTGGCCCGCCTCGACAAGGAGATGGGCAAGATCCAGAAGGGCCTCGAGATGGTGGAGAAGAAGCTCTCGAACGAGAACTTCGTTGCCCGCGCCAAGCCGGAGTTCGTGGCCAGCGAGCGCGCCAGGGGCGCCGAGCTTGCCGACTCCCTGGCCAAGCTCGAAAAGCTCAAGGCCCGCTTTGAAGAAGCCCTGCAGGGAGGAGAAGACTAATGGCCGGGGCGTTCTTGACCCATAGCCTTGGCCGGCTGTTCTCCCGCGCCGTTCTGGCCCTTGCCCTTGCCCTTGCTCTGGTGCCGGGCCTGGCGGATCCGGCTTCTGCCGCCCGCACCATGACCAACGACCAGATCATGGCCCTCGTCCGCGAGGCCTTCGACAAGGAATCCTTTGAAAAGGGCCTCGAGGAGGTGCGCTGGCTCAAGGATGCGGGCTTCATCTACCAGCCCGGCCTCACCGTGCCCCGCGCCGGCACCTGCCCCATTCAGGACGACTGGGACTCGAGGGCCGTTCTCAGCGGCATGGTGGCCGCCGACCGCACGGCCGCCTTCCTCTTCGGCACCTATGCCGACGTGAAGCGCGAGACCGAGACCCTGCGCGAGCTTGTGCCCGAGCTGCCGGCCAGGCTGCTGGCCCCCAAGGACCAGGAAGCCCTGCAGCAGAAGCTGGACACCAAGCGGGGGAGGGCCCTGCTTGCCGAGCGCACCATGACCCTCTGGGACGAGCTGCTGAAGCGGGCGGGCAAGAGCGAGAAGAGCCTGCGCTTCCTTGGCGCCTACTTCTACGGCGACCAGATAGAGCGCTTCTACCTCGCCTCCGTCATGATCTTGGCCGCGGCCGAAACCGGCGAACTCGATGCCTGGCAGGTGAACATGAGCCGAGGCGGCGAAATGCGCGACGTGCTCATGGCCCTCTCCAGGGAGGGGCTCGTCGGCGATGCGAAGCACCAGAAGGAGCGCGACGCCAGGCTCAAGGAACTATTCAGGCTGGTCTCCGCCAACGGCTACAGGCCTCCGCTCAAGAACCTGCAGCGCGTGGTGAAGATCTGCCAGGATGAGCGGAGCCGCATCGCAGCCGCCGGCCGCTAGGCCGGACGTGCAGGCCTGCGGCGGCTTCCGGCGACAAGGAGGATTGCACGCGCCATGGCAGTCAACATTGGCTTTCTCCACGGGGAGCCCCAGATCCTGGAGGTCAGGGGCGGCCTTGTCTTCATCAACGACACTCCCCAGCCCATCAAGTACCTGACCGAAGAGCAGGTGGAGGACTTCAGGCAGGTCCTCGACGCCCTGCCCCCGGAAGACGCTCCCGGCGCCAGCGCCCTGCGCGCGGCCAAGCGCATCGAGTTCGTCCTGGGGCTGCTCAAGCACACCTTCGGCGACGACTGCTCCGACTATCTGGAGCACCTCATCGGCCACCTGCACCACGAGGTGACCGCCTACCTCGCCGAAGACGAGTAGGGCTGGTCTGCATGCCGATTCCCGCAGGGCCGCCTTGGGGAGCTTCCCCGGGGCGGCCCTGCCGCGCCGCTGTCCCGGCACGGCCTTGAAGCCGGCTCTGAAATCCTGAAGGAACTCTGAAAGACACTGCAATCTCGCCTTGACAAAGCGGGCCTGATTGCATAGAAAAACCAGCCCTTAGAAGGGAGAGCTCCCTTCAGGCGCCCCTGGCCCCCTTCCTGCACGCCCTTGCTGCATGGAGCGGGCCCAACACTCATTGGAGGTATTCATGCCTACGATTAACCAGCTCATCCGCATCGAGCGGAGAGACGTGCTGAAGCACAAAAAGACCCCGGCTCTGCAGGCCAGCCCCCAGCGCCGCGGCGTGTGCACCCGCGTGTACACCACCACCCCCAAAAAGCCCAACTCGGCCCTGCGCAAGGTCGCCCGCGTGCGCCTCACCAACGGCTTCGAAGTGACGGCCTACATCCCCGGCGAAGGCCACAACCTGCAGGAGCACTCCGTCGTCCTCATCCGCGGCGGCCGCGTCAAGGACCTTCCCGGCGTGCGCTACCACATCATCCGCGGCACCCTCGACACCTCCGGCGTCACCGACCGCCGCAAGAGCCGCTCCAAGTACGGCGCCAAGCGTCCCAAGTAGGCGCTTTGGTCCCAAGCCTTTTTTTTCTGCAGCAGGCGCTCGTCATGCAACGCACCAGGCAGCCTTTTGAGGCGCCGGGCGCTGCGGGGCTGATGGCGCCGATTTGCCCGTCCCTCAAGGAGAGAAACCATGCCCCGTAAAGGTCCTGTTTCCAAGCGCGAAGTTCTGCCTGATCCGATCTACGGCAGCAAGCTCGTCACCAAATTCGTGAACCGCCTCATGTACAGCGGCAAGAAGGGCGCGGCCGAGCGCATCTTCTACAGCTCCATCCAGACCCTGAGCGAGAAGACCGGCGAAGAGCCCATGCACGCTTTCGAGAAGGCGCTTGAGAACGTCAAGCCCCGCCTCGAAGTCAAGGCCCGCCGCGTCGGCGGCGCCACCTACCAGGTTCCCATGGAAGTCCGTCCCGAGCGCCAGGTGTCCCTGTCCATACGCTGGCTCATCAACTACGCCCGCTCCCGCGGCGAGAAGGGCATGACCGCCAAGCTGTCTGCCGAGCTTCTCGATGCCTTCAACGGCCGCGGCGGCGCAGTGAAGAAGCGCGAAGACACGCACAGAATGGCCGACGCCAACAAGGCGTTCGCCCACTACCGCTGGTAGCCGGCAGCTTTTCGGCGAATCGGGCGCCCGGGGTTCTGCCCCGGGCGCCTGCGTCCAAAGGCAACGACACATTTTGGAGGAACATCCGTGGCCAGAACCTATTCCCTGGACAAAGAGCGCAACATCGGCATCATGGCCCACATCGACGCCGGCAAGACGACCACGACCGAGCGCATACTTTTCTACACCGGCGTAAACCACAAGATCGGCGAAACCCATGACGGCGAGTCCACCATGGACTGGATGGAGCAGGAGCAGGAGCGCGGCATCACCATCACCTCCGCCGCCACCACCTGCTTCTGGAAGGACTGCCGCATCAACATCATCGACACCCCCGGACACGTGGACTTCACCATCGAAGTCGAGCGCTCCCTGCGCGTGCTCGACGGCGCGGTCTGCGTCTTCGACGCCGTCGCCGGCGTCGAGCCCCAGTCCGAGACCGTGTGGCGCCAGGCCGACACCTACAACGTTCCGCGCATCTGCTTCGTCAACAAGATGGACCGCATCGGCGCCAACTTCTTCCGCTGCGTGGACATGATCCACGACCGCCTGGGCGCCACGCCGGTTCCGCTGCAGCTGCCCATCGGCTCCGAAGACAAGTTCGAAGGCGTTGTCGACCTCATCCGCGGCAAGGCCATCATCTTCGACAAGGCCAGCAAGGGCACCGAATTCACGGTCGGCCCCGTGCCCGCCGAATTGATGGACGAGTACGAGCAGCGCCGCCACACCCTGCTCGAGGAAGTGGCCGAAGAGGACGAGGCCCTGCTCGAGAAGTACCTCGGCGGCGAGGAGCTCAGCGAGGAGGAGATCGTCACCTGCATCCGCAAGGCCACCATCTCCCGCTCCATCGTGCCCGTGCTCTGCGGCTCCGCCTTCCGCAACAAGGGCGTGCAGCCTCTGCTCGACGCCATCGTCGACTTCCTGCCCTCGCCTGTGGACATCCCGCCGGTCGACGGCCACCTGCCCAACGACATGGAGAAGACCGTCCCCTGCCACTGCACGGACTCCGAGCCCCTCTGCGGCATGGTTTTCAAGCTCTTCTCCGACCCCTTCATCGGCCACCTTTCCTTCTTCCGCATCTACTCCGGCTGCCTTGAGTCCGGCACCACCGTGCTCAACGCCAACAACGGCAAGCGCGAGCGCATCGGCCGCATCCTCAAGATGCACGCCAACAAGCGCGAAGACATCAAGTGGGCCGGCGCCGGCGACATCGTGGCCCTGGTCGGCCTCAAGAACGCCTCCACCGGCGACACCCTCTGCGACGAGAAGCGCCAGGTCATCCTCGAGAACCTCCACATTCCGGATCCGGTTATCGAGGTCGCCATCGAGCCCAAGACCAAGGGCGACCGCGACGCGCTCTCCGCGGCCCTCAACAAGCTGGCCAAGGAAGACCCGTCCTTCCGCGTGAAGGGCGACGAGGAAACCGGCCAGACCCTCATCGCCGGCATGGGCGAGCTGCACCTGGAGATCATCGTCGACCGCCTCGTGCGCGAGTTCAACGTCAACGCCAACGTGGGCAAGCCCCAGGTTGCCTACCGCGAGACCATCTCCAAGCCCGCCAAGTCCGACACCAAGCACGTCAAGCAGTCCGGCGGCCGAGGCCAGTACGGCCATGCGGTCATCGAGGTCGAGCCGAACCCGGGCAAGGGCTACGAGTTCGTCAACTCCATCACCGGCGGCGTGATTCCCAAGGAATACATCCCCTCCATCGACAAGGGCATCCAGGACGCCATGAAGAGCGGCGTCGTGGCCGGCTTCCCCTGCGTGGATCTCAAGGTCAACCTCGTCTTCGGCTCCTACCATGAAGTCGACTCCTCCGAGCAGGCCTTCTACGTCACCGGCTCCATGGCCATCAAGGACGCCATGGCCAAGGCCGACCCCGTGCTCCTCGAGCCCATCATGGACGTCGAGGTCGTGACCCCCGAGGAATACCTCGGCGACGTCATGGGCGACCTCAACGGCCGCCGCGGCCGCGTGGTCAACATGGAAGCCCGCGCCGGCGGCGCCCAGTCCGTCCGTTGCCAGGTTCCGCTGGCCAGCATGTTCGGCTACGCCACGGACCTGCGCTCCAAGACCCAGGGCCGCGCCTCCTTCACCATGCAGCCCGACCACTACGAGCGCGTGCCGCAGGCCATTGCCGACGCCATCAAGGCCGACAAGACCAAGTAGCATCCCCGCTCACCCTGTGAACTGAACGTGGCGGAAGTCTGCAACCTGCGGGCTTCCGCCATTTTTCGTCGCAAGGCTCTGCTCCCGCCGTTCAGGGAGGGCTCAGCCTTGCGGCAAGAAAGGACACCACCATGAAAAACGACCTGCCTCTCGGCTTCAGGGCCGGCGCCGCCGGCGCGGGCTTCAAGGCCCAGGGCCGCGACGACCTCGGCCTCATCGTCTCCGACAGGGACTGCGTCCTTGCCGGCGTCTTCACCACCAACGTCTTCAAGGCCGCTCCCGTGCTCGTCTGCCAGGACATCCTCAAGCGCTTCGGCTCCTGCCGGGCCGTTGTCGCCAACTCCGGCCAGGCCAATGCCTGCACCGGCGACGAAGGCATAGCCAACTGCCATGCCACCCAGGCCATGGTGGCCGGTCCTCTGGGCATCGCACCCGAGGCCGTCATGCCCCTCTCCACGGGCGTCATCGGCGACCAGCTCAAGATGGACAAGTGGGAAAAGACCGTGCCCCAGCTCGTCGCAAGCCTCGGCACCCGCGACGCCGAGGGCTTCACCCGCGCCTTCATGACCACCGACGCCTTCCCCAAGTTTGCCTTCAAGGAGCTCGAGTTCAAGGGCGGGAAGGTGCGCCTTACCACCATGGCCAAGGGCGCCGGCATGATCTGCCCCAACATGGCGACCATGCTCTGCGTGGTGCTCACCGACGCCGTGGTCGACAAAGACACCTGGCAGGCCATGTTCGTGCGCGGCGTGAACAAGACCTTCAACCGCGTCTCCGTCGACGGCGACACCTCCACCAACGACACCATCCTCGGCCTTGCCAACGGCGCCTCGGGCGTTGCCCTCTCGGCTGAAGACATGCAGGTGCTCGAGCGCGAACTCACCGGGATCCTGCGCGTCACCGCCCACATGCTCGTCAAGGACGGCGAGGGCGCCACCAAGGTCATGCACATCACCGTCACCGGCGCGGACTCCGACAAGGATGCCGAGCAGGTGGCCCGCACCGTCGGCCATTCCCAGCTCGTCAAGACCGCCATGTTCGGCATGGACGCCAACTGGGGCCGCATCGTGGCCGCCGTCGGCCGTGCCGGCGTCCACATGAAGCCCGAGGCCGTCTCCGTCTCCCTCTGCGGCATCGAGCTCTTCCGCGAGGGCCAGCCCCTGCAGGGCGACTTCGACGCCCAGCTGGAGGCTCCGCTCAAGGAGATCGACATCCCCGTGGACATCTGCATCGGCAAGGGGCCAGGCTCCTATACCCTGGAGGCCTCTGATCTCAGCATAGGCTACGTGAAGCTCAACTCCGACTACCGCTCGTAATGCGACGTCGCGTGGCAAGGCCCTCTCTCGCAAGGATTTTTGACAAGGGAAATCCAGGGCCTTGCCACGGACAGGAAAGCGGGCAAGGGCGGCTGCTCCAGTGAGGGGCCGAGGTCGCAGCGAGTCCGCACACCATCTGCGGGAAGACGGATTCTGGATTCATGGCGCATCAGTATTCGTTGCTCGATGTCTAGAACAGGAGATTTAAACTAGAATCTTGCATCAAAAAGAGGAGCACGTCATGCCTAAGACCTACTACCTCATGTCAGCTGAAAAAAAACTTCTGGAATTTTACCCAGACAGCATGAAGATCGTACGTGTCTATGACGAAAACAGCAGACTCTTCCCTCCTCTTCTCAAGCTGCAAGCAGAGCCGATGCATCTGGCCATGTGGCTGAACTCGCGAGTTTCACCTCTTGGCAGAAGAATATTGAACAGAGTGCAGAAAAGGAACGAAGGTCCACTAGGCATTCTTGGTGTGACACTAGGGCTTTCTCTCAATGATGTTTGGTGGATTAACGATGGCTCTCATAATTGGCGAGATGTCAATTTTTATGAAAACAAGCTTGATCCAAATGTTGCAAAGGTAGCTTTCTTTGAAGAGCCAATGCCTATGCTCTCTGAAGTGTCGAGATCTCCAGAATTCTCCACTGGAGGAGACATGGCAAAACATTGGTTCAAACGCGGGAATGAAATATTTTTAGCTAAGAAAGATGCACCTGATCAGGATGGTCTCTGTCAAACAGTCAAGGAATGGTTTGCCTGGCAGGCTGCCGAGGCCATGAGGCTGGAAGCTGTGACCTATGTTCTGCGTCCCCTGCATGGGGACATTCTTTCTCCTGTCTGCGAATGCAGAGCCTTCACGGATATAACGACAGGATTCATGCCTGCAGGGGTTTTCCTTGTGTCCCAAGGCGCTTGGAACGGACTGGTAGACGCCCTGAGCATGACAGAAACACATGTTGCCTTTGCACAAGCAATGGGTGTGGAATTTTACGAGGATATGATGGTTTTTGATGCCTTGATAGGCAATTCTGACAGGCATCTAGGCAATTTCGGCATGCTGTTTGATAATAATACGGGAGAAGTTCTTAGGCCTGCACCCTTGTTCGATCACGGACTTTCTTTTGCTGAAGACGAGTGTTGCCGCAGTTTTAGTCGAGACAGGCAACTCGAGATTTTTGTTCGTCCACGGCACGAGCGCATGCTCGAAACGGCGTTGCATTTGGAATTTAAGCGGCATCCAGAAATTCCCGTTTCGGAAAAAGCCGTTGAGCGGATGCAGCACTATGTGCACAGAGGGGCGGAAGAGGCCTTGCGACTGCTCGATTCACCCACGTGCAGTCTGTCTCCCCGTTGATGCTGACATGCGCGAAGGCCCTGTGCCAAGTCCATCGGCAGGCAAAGGGGAGGCAAGGCCGGTTTCGCTGGAGTCGCATCGGACTCGTTCAGGCATTGCCCAATTGCGCATGGCGAAAGGGTGTCCCCTGTACATTGGGCTGGACGGCAGCGAGATGCCGTCCATGCAGGCATGGCCAGCAGCAAGGCCGTTGATGGGCCAATGGAGGCACAGGCTGCTGGGGGTGCCTGGCATGTGCAGTTCGCCCCAGTAGCGCTATCTGCCCGTCTTGTTCTTGGGTTTGGCCTTGGGCTGGGGCGCCTCGCGCACCCAGTCCACCATGACGGTCTGCCTGGCAAGGATGTACTCGCCAGGCGCCTTGGCTTTGCCTATCTCGCTGTAGGAGCCCTGCAGCTGGTAGATCTTCCAGTCGCCCTTCTGGATGGTGCCGTCGGCCATGCCCTTGTCTACGTGGGCGCGGGCAGCCTCAGGCGTGCAGAAGAGCCGGAACTCGGCAAGCGAGGGCTCGAGCACGACCTCGTTTTCGGAGTCGGGCGCCAGCTCCACGATGAAGCTGCCGGGCGCGAAGGTGTAGACCTTGTCGCAGGGCTCCTCGGGGCCAGGGAAGGTCTGCTCGGGCTGGGCCGGATCAATGAGCTGGGGCTGGTTCGATGGTGCGCAGGCGCAGAGGCCGAAGGCCATGAAGCCTGCAAGAAGGAGTTTTCGCATGGCTACGCTTCCGCTTCCGGCCTGCTAAATGGTACCCTCGGTGGGGTACTGGCCGGTCATCTGCATGTGTTCGAGGCGGGCGATGCGCTCTTCCAGCGGGGGATGGGTGCTCATGAGGGAGGCCATGGATCTGCCGGGGTAGAGGGGCTGGACGATGAACATGTTGGCCGTGGACTGGGTGCCGGTCTGCATGGGAATCTGGCCTGAGTAGGTGCCGAGCTTCTTCAGGGCGTTGGCCAGAGACTGCGGGGAGCGGGCGAACTGGGCGCCCCACTCGTCGGCGAGATATTCGCGCTGGCGCGAGATGGTCATCTGGATGATGGAGGCCGCGATGGGCGCAAGCACGGCCATGGCGATGAGGGCGAGGGGGTTGCTGCGCTCGCCGTCGCCGCCGCGGCCGCCGAACATGGCGCCGAACTGGAGGGAGTAGGCAAGGTAGGTGATGGTGGTCGCCATGACGCCGGCTATGGTCTGGATGAGGATGTCCCTGTGGGCCACGTGGGCCATTTCGTGGCCAAGCACGCCCTTGACTTCCTCGGGATTGAGGATGTTGAGCAGGCCTTCGGTCACGGCCACCACCGCGTGCTCGGGGTCGCGGCCCGTGGCAAAGGCGTTGGGCGCCTGCTCAGGCACGAGGACGATGCGCGGCATGGGGAGATTGGCGTTCTGGGCGAGCTCGCCCACGATCTGGTAGATGAGCGGCGCTTCGGCAGGAGAGAGGTCCTGGGCGCGGTACATGCGCAGCACGATCTTGTCGGAGAACCAGTAGCTGCCCACGTTCATGGCGAGGGCGAAGAGGAAGGCCATCATGACGCCTCCGCGGCCGCCGAGCATGGCGCCTATGAGGAGGATGAGGCCGGTGAGGGAGGCCAGGAGGAGAAGAGTCTTGGTATGGCCGTTCATGGGGGCTCCTTATGTGCCGTGAAGGGCTTGAGGCAGGACGCGGGGATCGCGGGGCGCCTATGGCGTCAATATAAGAGCCCTTCCCGCAAGAGGGAAGCGGCTTATGGCTGCCAGCTTGGAGGCCTGCTTAGCAGGAGACGCTTCCGCCCTTGGCGCGCCGCCAGAGCTGGAAGACCATGAGCGTCCAGAGGGGCACGCGCAGGTCCTTCCTGCCCGAGACGTGGTCGTCCATGAGCCGGCGCACGGCGGAAGGATTGAAGAAGCCGTCGGCGAGCAGGGCGTCGCGGCCCAGCAGGTCTTCCATGAGCGGGCGCAAGCGGCCCCTCAGCCACTGGGCCACGGGGATCTGGAAGCCGCGCTTGTTGCGCTTGAGGATCATCTCCGGCAGCAGGCTGGCGAAGGCTTTCTTGAGCAGGTGCTTGCGCTTGAGGCCTTTCAGCTTGCAGCGCACCGGCAGCCGGCAGACGAAGTCCACGACGTCGCGGTCCAGGAAGGGGGCGCGCACCTCGAGCGAGTTGAGCATGGAGCAGCGGTCCACCTTGACGAGGATGTCGTCCAGGAGGAACTCGCGCGCGTAGACATGGAAGGCGCGCTTCAGCGGGCTGGCGTCGGGCCAGTGGCTGTAGTTGGCATGCGTGGGCGCAAAGAGGACCTCGTCCTTGAGGAACGCGCTGTCTGGCGAGGCGAGGATTTCGGCCTGCATGTCCGGCGTGAAGGCGGTCAGCATGGACTGGATGCGCTGCCAGGCGGGACGGGCGGCTGCCCGCAGAAAGGTTTCGACGGCCAGGCGCGGGTTGATGTAGCCGGAGGAGGCGGGAAGCCTGTGGCATAGGGGCTCGAGGAACTTGGCGCGCAAAAAGCCCGGCAGGGCGTTGTAGCGCTCGGCGATGTCGAAGCCGATGTAGTGCTCGTAGCCGGCCCAGAGCTCGTCGGCGCCGTCGCCGCCAAGGGCGACGGTGACGTGTTCCCGCGTGGTTTTGGAGAGCAGCCACGTCGGAGCGCAGGAGGCGTCGGCCATGGGGACGTCCATGGCGCCGGCCACCTCGGGCAGGATGTCGGCGCAGGCCTCGGCCGAGAGGATGCGCTCGTGGTGGCGGGTCTTGAAGGCCTCGGCCACGCAGCGGGCGTAGGCGCTTTCGTCGTAGCTCGCCTCCGTGAAGCCTATGGAGAAGGTCTCGATGGGCTTGGCCGACTGGGTCGCCATGAGGCCGGCCACGATGGAGGAGTCGATGCCGCCGGAGAGGAAGACGCCGAGCGGCACGTCGCTCACCATGCGCCTGGCTACGGCCTTCTGCATGAGGCTGCGCAGGGTCTGCATGGCCTCATGCTCGTCCGGCCCCTTGTCTGCAGCCGGGGGCATGTCCCACCAGCGGAAGACCGTGAGGCTTCCTTGCTCAAGCACCAGGGCGTGGGCCGGCGGAAGCTGGCTGGCCTCCCGGAACATGGTGGCAGGGCAGGGCACGTACTGGTAGGCGAGGTAGCGCGAGAGGGACTGGGGATCGAGCGTGAAGGCGAGATCCGGGATCTGCCTGAGGCAGCCAAGCTCCGAGGCGAAGACAAAGCGCCCCTGCTGGACGGTGTAGAAGAAGGGCTTCTTGCCGAAGCGGTCGCGGGCGCAGAAGAGGCGCCTGGCTTGGCTGTCCCAGAGGGCAAAGGCGAACATGCCGTCGAAGCGGGCAAGGCAGTCCGTGCCCCAGACGCGGTAGGCCTCGAGCACGACCTCGGTGTCGGAGCGGGTCTGGAAGCGGGCGCCCCGGGCCTCGAGCTCCTTTCGTATGTCCTTGAAGTTGTAGATTTCGCCGTTGAAGACAATGGCAAGCTGTCCTGCGGCGTCCTGCATGGGCTGGGCGCCGCCGGCGAGATCGATGATGGAAAGCCGCCTGTGGCCAAGGCAGACGCTGCCCATAAGCTCCACGCCCTCGCCGTCGGGTCCGCGGTAGGCCATGCTGTCGGTCATGGCCTTGACCTGCCTTTTCGCTGCAGGCGAAAGCGCCGTCTTGGCGTCAAGGGCCGCTATGCCGGCTATTCCGCACATGCGTCACCTCTCACAGAGCGCGTGGCCTCTCCGGCAGGCAGTGCGTCGACGAAGAGCTGGGCGAGCCTGTCGCCGTTGGCCTTGGGCGAAAACATGTCGCTGGCAAGCCTGGCGCCGGCCTTGCCCATGGCGCGCGCTTCCTCGGGATGATCCATGAGCCAGGCCAGGGCGTCGGCCAGCGCCTTGGGATCCTTCTGCTCCACGAGCAGGCCCGTCTCGCGGTCGTGAACGGCCTCGGGCAGGGCGTTGGTCCTGGTGGCCACCACCGGCAGGCCGAAGCTCATGGCCTCGATGACGGTGTTGGGGATGCCGTCCCGGCGGCCGGACTCGTGGATCACGCAGGGGGCGGCAAAAATGTCGTGGGCCTTGATGATGTCGGGCAGGTGATCGTGGCCGACGATGCCGGGAAGCTCCACGATGTCTTCCAGGCCGAGGCTTTTGCGCAGGCCAAGGATGGTTTCCGTCATGGCGCCAAGGCCCATGGCGCGTCCGCCGCCGCCGGCAAGCGTGACGTTGAAGCTGCGCCCCTGCGCCTTCAGGATGCCGCAGGCCTGCATGAGCACGTCGAAGCCCTTGGTGACGTCGAAGCGCCCCACGGCAAGGATGCGGCAGGGGTTGGCAAAGGGGAGGGGCGCCAGCTCGTCGACATGGAGGGTGAGGCTGTTGTAAACGAGGCGGGTGCGTTCGCCTGCTTCGGGGCCGGCGAGGTCGGCGATGCGCCTGGCGTCGGCCGCGTTGTTGGCGCGGATGAAGAGGGCGTGCTGGAGCTTGTCCTTGAGGTCGGGATCCGGCGGGTTCAGATTGTCCCCGCGCGCCGAGGTGGCGTAGGGGATGCCGGTGAGCAGGCTGATGGTGCGGGCTGCCGTGGCCGTGCCGCGGGGCCAGGGCGCGTAGATGACGTCGATGCCGGCCTCGACGAAGCGGGGCGCCAGATGGACGGCTGCCACGTGGGACCAGATGTCCTCGCCGAAGGTCTCCCAGGAGGTCCAGCGGTGGAAGAGGCAGGTACGGAAGGCCCGGGCAGCGACAAGGGGCCTTGTCAGAAAGAGCTTGGCCCAGGAGGCCAGCATGGCGGGCAGGGCCTTGATGCCCATGGTGCGGACCGAGGGGGCTGCTTCGGCCATCTCCTCGGAGCAATGCTTGAGGTTCCTGCCGTAGAGCGAGAACACGGTCACGGGCAGACGGCGCTTCAGGGCCTCCACGTCGCGGAAGATGAAGGGCTGGGTGAAGAGGGGGTACCAGAGCAGGATGCATCCGACGTGCGGAAGCCCCTCCGGCAGCGGAGCGCTGCTGTCGAAAGCGAGCGTGGGTTCCTGTTCGTGCATGGCTGAAACCTTGAAAGGGGAAGCGTGCGGGCCTTGGCGAAATGCGGGCGGAACGGGGGGCGGACCCTTTTGCCTACGACGGCTTGGGGGCCGTTCGGGGCGTTGCCCAGTCGGCATCCTCTTCCGCGAACGCGACAGGAAGCCCTGGGCCTGCCTGTCTGGCAAACTCGCCGAGGGTCAGGAAGGCGACGTCGTACTTTGACGTCAGCCAGGAAAGGTAGCGCCGGATCTTGGCGAGCAGTCCCTGGACGGCGGCTTCGGTGGGCAGCCGGGGATTGCCGCCAGGCATCATCTCTGAGGAATGCCAGGTGAGGGAGATGGCGGCATCCCCGCTGGCGAGATGGGCAAGGGTGGCCGCCTGCATGGCCCAGAGCGGATGATAGACCGGCAGGAGCGCCAGCACGCCCCACTGGTGGAAGGCATGGTAGAGCGCTCTGGGACCCCGCGTGGCTAGCCAGGGAAGCCCCGGGAAAAGCGGGGCGCAGGTGAGGGGAAATTCGACGATGGTCTTGCCGCCTGCGGCAATGCGGTAGGGGCCAAGGGGCGCGTGAAAGTGGCTTGGCCGCGTATGGCCGGCGTTTTCGGCGTGCAGGGGCCGGACAGACGCATCGGCCAGAATGCCGGCCTCGGCGAGCAGTGGCCAGTGGCGCTGCCGAACGTCCCAGCGACCCATGCGGAAGGAGGTGGGACGATGCCCAAGGCGGTCTCTGGCGCGCTCGAAGAGCGTGTGGAGCTTGGCTTGCATCAGCTCTGGCGCAAGTTCGCAGGAGGGGACGGAGTCAAGGCAGCTGGCTTCGCTGGCAAAGGGCGGGGTGTTCCAGTGGTGCAGGTGGCAGCCTATCTCGCAGGCTGCTTCGTCGCCTGCCCTCGCACGGCTTGCGCCGGCAAGCGCTTCGCAGGCCTGCCAGGCCCTGTCGCTGTCGAAGACCGTGTAGGCGCAGAAGAGCGTGGGCCTGGCGCCAAGGGCCATGATGCCGCTGAGCTTGTGCAGGTGCTCGAGGTTGGCCGTCTGGGGGGAGGCAACGGGATAGCGGCCCCGGAAGAGACCCTCCTCCTCGACGTCCAGCGAGCAGACGACGCGCACTGCCCTTCTGGCCACGGCCTAGCCCTCCGTCCTGCCGGAACCTGAGTCCGCTCCGTGGGGCAGCTCTGCGTGGGCAGCGTAGAGCTCGTAGAGCTTGCCGGAGTTGGCCTCGGCATCGAACATGGTCTTGACGAGTTCCATGCCGCGCCTGGCCATGGCCAGCGCTTCCTCTCTGTGCCCGCAGACCCAGCGTATGGCGTGGGCTATGGCCTTGGCGTCGCGCTGGGGGAAGAGCAGGCCCGTCTCGCCGTCGCGCACCACCTCGGCTATGCCGCAGACGTTGGAGGCGGCCACGGGCATGGCGTGGGAAAGGGCTTCCATGATGACGTTGGGTATGCCGTCGCGGTCGCCGTTGCTGTGGACCACGCTCGGCATGACGAGCATGTCGTGGCTTCGCATGTACTCGGCAATGCGGTCGTGCGGCACGAAGCCCGGCAGATCCACGGCGTCCTCGAGCCTGAGGCGCTTGATCTGGCCCTGGATGCGCCGCTTCCAGACGCCGTCGCCCACGAGGGTCAGGCGCACGGGAAAGCGTTCCCGCCGCAGGCGGGCCATGGCGGTGAGCAGATAGGGGAAGCCCTTGGTGCGGCAGAGGCGCCCGACGGCCAGCACCCTGTAGGGCGGCTGGCAGGGGCAGGCGCAGTCGGCTTCGGTCTTCAGCGTGAGGCTGTTGTAGACAAGCCGCACCTTGCCCTCGAAGCCTGCCGGCGCATGGTGCTCCAGCCAGGCAACGTCCGCCTGGTTGTTGGTGCGGACAAAGCTCGCGTCGCGGATTTTTTCCGGCAGCAAGCCGTCCTGGGGGTAGATGTCGCCGGCGCGTCCCGAAAAGGAGAAGGGGATGCCGGACACCCTCGAGGCCACCCAGGCGGCCGTGGCCGGCCCGTTGGCCCAGGGGGCGTGGAAGAGGGTGATGCCGGCTTCGCTTGCGCGGTCGCCTATCCAGAAGCCGGCAAAGAAGGCCCAGGAGTTCTCGCCCAGGGCCTCGAGATTGCGCAGGCGCCGGAAGAGCACCTCGCGCGTCAGCTGCCAGACGAGGCGGGGGTGCTTTCTGATATGGCGCAGAAAGGTTGTGAAGAGCGTCCACGTGGCCCTGGCGCCAAGGCGGACGACCTTGCCGGGATAGCCGCGCATCTCCTGCGACTGGCCGGCGCGTTTTTCAGCGTAGAGGCTGAAGACGTCGATGGGCATGCCCCTGGCCTGCAGTTCCCGCACCTCGCGGAAGATGAATGTCTCCGAGGAGAGCGGAAACCACAGGAGGACATAGGCGCATGTGCCGGGAAAGGGCGCCCTGCTGGGTTCAGCGGCGGGTTCGGGGACGGGCGCTGCGTCCGTGTGCGGCGTGTCGGGCATGGCAGGGAAGTGTCCCGAACTATCCCTCGGGGTGTTCGGCGCGGTAGCGGTCCACCATCTTCTGGGCTTCCGGCATCTCTTCGATCACGGCATCGATGGTCTTGCGCACGTTCTCCTCGGTCTGGGCGGCAGAGAGGAAGAAGCGCAGGCGTCCTTCGCCCTCCTTCACGGCAGGGAAGGAGATGGGCATGACGTAGATGCCGCGCTGGAAGAGGCGGGCGGAGAGAAAGCCCGTGAAGAAGGATTCGCCCGTGATGATGGGGACGATGGCGTAGCCCTGGGCCTCGCCTGTGTTGAGCCCCTTGCTCTGGGCGTACTCGAGGAAGTAGCGGGAGATGTGCTGCACCCGCTTCACGCGCTCGGGCTCGCGGCGCAGGATCTTGAGGGCTGTGGTGCAGGCAGCTGCGATGACGGGCGGCATGCCGACGCTGAAGACGAAGCCGGGGGCGCCGTACTTGAGGAACTGGACCACGTCCCTGCGGCCCGCGATGTAGCCGCCGCAGCCGCAGAGGGTCTTGGAGAGCGTGCTCATCCAGAGATCCACGTCGCTAGGATCGACGTTGAAGTATTCGGCAACGCCGCGGCCGTGCTCGCCGAGCACGCCGAGGGAGTGGGCCTCGTCCACCATGAGCATGCAGTTGTACTGCTTCTTCAGTTCGATGAGACGGGGGATGTCCGGGATGTTGCCGTCCATGCTGAAGAGGCCTTCGGTGACGATGACGCAGTTCTTGTGCTCCGCGCGCTTGGTCTTGAGCAGGCGCTCGAGGTCTTCGCAGCTGTTGTGCTGGTAGGAGAAGCGGGTTGCGCCCGAGAGGCGGGCGCCTTGGGCGAGGGAGTTGTGGGCGAGGTTGTCGTGCAGGATGAGGTCGCGGGGGCCAAAGAGGAAGCCCAGGGTGGTCACGTTGGTGGCGTGGCCGGACACGTAGGCGATGCAGTCCTCGGTGCCGAGGAAGTCGCACAGGGCCTGCTCGAGCTCGCGGTGCGGGACGCGCTCGCCGCCGACCAGACGGCTGGCGCCGGCCGAGGTGCCGTAGACCTTGGCCGTTGCCGTGACGGCCTCGGTTATCTCCGGATGCCCGTTGATGTCGAGGTAGTCGTAGGTGGAGAAATTGATGTAGTCTTTGCCGTCGATGTGTATGGTCGCCTTGGCGGCGCGGTCGGCGCAGTGGAAGAGGGGGTTCGGCATGCCCATCTTGGCGCCGTGCTCGATCATCCTGTCGAAGGAGAGCTTGGCACGGGCCTTGGTGAAGTTCGTCGTTTCCGTGGGCTGTTCAGGCGTCTTCGCGTCGGACGCGCTCTGGGGCTTGTTCATGTGGACATCCTTCAGGTGGTGCGGAATGGCCCTCAAGGGCGAGGGGCCGCCAGGCCGGAGCTTCGGGGGGCGGGGGGAGCCTGCCGGCGCAGGCGCCGCATGGCGTTGCAACTTAAAGTCAAGCTTTAACTGAACGCAGAGAGGAATGCAAGGCGCACTAGCCGGCCTGCCAGAGCAGATGCATCGCAAGGACGCCCTCGGCCCCCGTGGCGTGGCGGGATGGACGGAGGCATCCCGGGTCGGCGCTCCCCCGCCACGGCCGTGGCCTCCGCAGGAGCTGCTCCCCGGACGGTGCGCGGGCTGGCGGACCGCTCAGCGGCAGGTGGCCTCAGCGGACAGGCGCCTGCACGCGGGCTACTTCGTCTCACTGCTGTACTCCGGCGGGTACACCACAGCCCCCCGCACCTCGCCCGATGGCGAGGACGGAGCGGGACCGTCCGCAGACGGCCTGGACGGCGTGGCAGGCTTGACTGGCGTGACGCCGGCCTCTTGCGGGGTGGCTGTCCTGCCGCCCGGAACTGACGCTGTCCCTGCCGTGGCCGGCACAGGCCTCGTGGCTTCCTGCATGCCGCCAAGAGGACCTGCCGCGGCGTCAGCAGGCACAGGCTGGGAGGAAGCCTGCGCGGAGGGCGTCTTCGAAGCGTCTCCGTCTGGCGCCACCTTGGAGGGCTGGCGCGCCGGCGAAGGAAAGGACGCCTTGCCAGGCTGGCTCTGGACCGCACGGGGCTGGCGTGCCGAACGCGGTGCAGACAAAGCTTCCGCCTCCTTCCTCTCCGGCGAAGCTGGGCCGTCTGACGCGTCTTGGCGCACGACGGGCATGGTGTCCGCGGCACCCGGCGTGTCCGACGGAGCGCCAGACGCCTGTGCCTTCTCCTGAGCCGCAGGGCGCCCCTTGGCCTTTCCTGCCGGCCCCCCAGCGCTCTTCTTTGGAGCCTTCCCGCCGGCGGCAGATCCAGACGGCACGGCGGAACGGGCGGGAGCTTGCACCGGAGCGCCAGTCGAGGCCTTGCGCCGCACGGCGATGCCGGCAGAGATGTCGCCAAGCGTCACCATTCGGACAGGAGCAGGCGCTGCCTTCGCCCCTTGTGCCTGTGGCGTCACCTCCTTGGCGTCTTCAGGCTTTTCCTGCGAAGGATGCCTGCCGGGCGCAACCGCAAGATCAGCTTCGTCTTCCGGCAGGGACGAGTCCTCTCCAGCGCGGGAGGCTGGCGAACCTGCGGCCGCGCCGGGTGCTGGCCTCGCGGCCGTAGCGTCTGTGGCCGAATCGCTCCTGCCGGCACCTGCTGCTGGATGCTGGGGGCCTGGCTGCACGCGTACGGGCCGATCCAGTATCTCCCTGGCACCGGGAAGGTTCTGGCCTGGCACGAAGTCATAGCCCTCAAAGGTCTGCCCCTGTGCTCGGGCAGCCTTTTCGGCCTTGTACCGGGCGTCTTCCTCAGCCCAGCCGGCCCGCTGGGTGCTGAAGCGGTTCTGCGCCTCCATGCGGGCCCGGATGTCCTTCTGCAGCTCCTCGTCGGGATCGGGACGGCGTTCCCGCTCGCGCTGCGACTGGAAGGTGCAGTACAGCGTCAAGGGCTTGCCCCCGGGAGGCACGCCCAGGTTGCCAGCCTGCTCCACCGCGCCGCAGGCGGCTGCGTCAAAGGCGTCCATGCCGGAGGACTGTCTCGTTTTGCAGCCGGCAATGTCGCCGTGCCCGTCGACGAGCACTTCCACCTGGACCTTGAAGTCGCCGTGCAGGCCAGGCGGCGGACTCCAGTGCCGCCCAAGCTTCTCGAATGCGCTGGCAACATAGCCGTCGTCGGCTGTGCCGCCTGTGACGACCCCTGCGGCCAGCACGGGCGAAGGCGCGTCCGCGAGCAGGACGGCAAGCAGAAGCGCAGGAAGCGCACCAAAATGAAGACCTGTGGACATGGCATCCCCCGATGGAATAGGAAGCCCGGCCTCTCGGTGGCGGGACAAGCGAGAGCGTCAGGCGACCGTGGCGCAGGATCCCCCCGCACCCTCGAAACGTGAAGGCGGGACGTGAAGGCGGGGTGCAAGCACGGACGAAGCGGACTCGGCCATGCCGGCGCCGTCAGTCGCGCCCAGCCTGCCGGAAAGCGGAGAGAATGTCCATGCGACGGAAGACGGCGCATCCCCCGTGATGGAGGCCGTTTCCGGTGGATACGGCTGGATCAGGTCGCAGGACGCCCTGTGGCCAATCCCGCGTTAGCCCCGTAGATCGCTTAAGGTGAAGACGATGTCCAGCTCCTCGTACATGGGCGTTGGCGGAGGCGGGAAGTCTCCCGCCTTGCTGGTGCGCATGATGGCGTTGATGCAGGAAGCGTCGTACTGGGCGTTGCCGGAAGACTGCACGACCTGCGTGGTCTTGACCTCGCCCTGCTTGGACACGGTGATGTGCACGGTGCACTGGAGGTTGCGCCGGCTGGCCGAGGCATATCCCCAGTTGGGGCGCACGGCGAGCATGACCTGGCCTATGTAGACCGAGTGTAGGCCGCCGCCGCCGGGACCTGAGCCTTCGCCGCCTCCGCCGCCGCGGTTGCCGCCGG
>JAEEGG010001787.1_pt1 | contig 57113 bp, 44 predicted proteins | sample 9134161 | NCBI WGS metagenome assembly JAEEGG01 (sample SAMN16246543, study PRJNA631951) | gut metagenome | biome: gut microbiome; feature: rumen; material: CR-attached | host: Bos | place: Iran: Karaj | collected 2018-10 | reverse complement strand
ATAGAACGCATTGCCAGCCTGAGCCGCGAAATCGGTGACACCATCTATGTCCAAGTCGATGAGCTCTACGGCCCCGAACAATTGATGATGATGGTATCCGCCGGCGAAATCAAGTATGCTGTGGTCAATCGTTCCATCGCCCGTGCAATGATGGCGAGCCTGCCTAATCTGGACCGTTCGGTCCCCATCAGCCTGTCGCAATTCCAGTCATGGATAGTATCCAAGCACCGCAAGGGGTTGTGTGACTCCCTCAACATGTGGCACAATCAAGTCAAACGTGACACGGCGGCCTATTTTGGTCTGCAGCGGCATTACTTTGATGTCACATTCCCATCGTTGGCACAATAATTGCACTTTTAGAATACATTTTACCCATATCACCCCAACAGAATAACACAAAAAAACACCACTATGCGCTTTAGGAGAAAAAAAGAATCAGCCACACGGGACTTTGAGCAATTCCTCAAAGCCAACAATTGCACCTACAACATCAGCAAGGATGAATCCGTCACCACCATCACGTTTGACTTCCAAGCAGGTCATTTTGTCGCATCTTTCCGCAAGCAGGACGACAGCGTGGAAATCACTTTTCCATGCATCGCCTCAGCTCCAATGAGCCAACTTGACATCGTACGCTCAAGATGCAACGACCGCAACTATGCCAACATGCTGTTCAAGTTCACTTACACGATTGACAATGACGCCAACGAGGTAAACGTCCACATGTCGTTCTTCAACAATGCGATTGATGATGACACGTTGAAGAATGAGCTGAGTGCCGCATTCCATTTCCAACGTGAGTGGATCAAGGCATTTGACGATGACGTTGCCGCAAGCAAGGACAACAACACCTCCGACCTGGAAAGTCAGCTGTACAAGCATCAACGCGAGATGTTCCTGTTGCGGCACATGGAAATGCGCCACCAGTTAGACTCCAGCGCCGAAGCCATTGCCAACGGAACCAGTGCTTTGCCGCTGTGGCAGATGCTCGATACCGTTTCACCGCTGCCCGATGCCCATCTGCTGTTCTTGACGGTAAACACTGTCAGCCATCAGGAACGTATCGAAGACGAGGAAAAAATCCGCAATCTGGATCTGCGCCGAGTGCTCACCGAGGGCGAAGGAAAAGAGGCCCGTTTCATGCGCGACTTTGCTGTGATTGACTTGCACTATACCCAGGGCAGGGATCAAGTGCCCCGCATGGCCACCATCGCTATCACAGCCGAGGGGCAGGACGAACATTGCCTGTACAGCCGCGTGACTGTCACAGTACCCCCACGCAATGCCAGCCGCATGAATTCACTGAGCGATGAACTGCGTCAGCCTCATAGCGTGAGCATGCTCATCGCGCTTGACCGCAGCAACGACAAACAGCGGCAACAAGAGTTTGACTACATGTGGTCTGACGCTCAACTCAAGGTAAAGAATAATGAACAGGACAGCATGACCGAAGAACAAATCATGCTCAGTCATGCCCAACATGCCAATGTCGCCTACAACCTGTACTGGGGCCAGCAAATGTTCCTCGACAAACGCTATTATGAGGCGATGTTGTACATGGAGAACGTCGTCAACAGTTTGAGGGCCCACTTCTTTGATATGAATGACGAACAACGCCGTCTGTTCATGGAGGCAGCCTATAAATTGGGATTCTGTTACAATGAGTTGGGTCTGAACAAGCAAGCGTTCTACTACTTGGACCTCATGGCAACCGATGGCAACATTCGTCACACCATGGAGTTGGTCAACGCCATGGCCAACGGCAAAGACATTCGCTTGTTTCACTATACCGAGAACGTTCTCAATGAGGTGAAGAGGAACTTCAGTGAGGACGAGGATTTGCCCGATAACATTCGGGACTTGATCAACTTCCTCAGGCGCCGCCGCGGCTATGCCTTTATCGATTTCAACCAACTCGACCAAGCCGAGAAGATCTTTACTCAGATGCTGGATGAAGAGGAGAATGCCGACTATGCCATCAACGAGCTGGCCTATATCAAGAAACTGCGCGAACAGCGCGGAGAGGACAACGAAGAATCAACAACCGAAGTGAAGGACTAGATATCCTAACGATATTCACCAATAAGCGACGAGGCGCGCCATGCAATGATGGTGCGCCTCGTTGTTTATTCATTGAGGATTAACTACCTGTCTCCGGCATGCAGCGCGGTACCAAAGTAACGCGGGATGGGGGTCTCAAAATACAATGCCTCGCCTGTTACAGGATGATGGAAAGCCAAGCGAAAAGCGTGCAAGCACATGCGGCTGCCCGGATCATCCTGGCGGCCGTATTTGCCGTCGCCAACAACAGGATGGCCAATGTCGGCCATGTGGACACGTATCTGATTCTTGCGTCCTGTCAACAGGTGAAGAAAAAGCAACGCACGCTCGTCGGCCTGTTCCACCAGTTCCCATTCAGTAGCAGCCCACTTGCCGCCGTCATCAACAGGACTGCTCACCACGACCATACTATCAGTGTCGTGCAACCAACTCTCCACCCTGCCCTGTGGTTCTTCCATGACACCTTCGACCACAGCGACATAACGACGGTCGATGATAGTGCTGTGCCAGTCCTCGATCATCTGTTGCTGGGCATCAATGCTCTTGGCATAGACAATGAGTCCCGAAGTGCGTGCATCCAATCGATGCACAACATGGGCAGTGCAATGTTGACGGGTCTCGACAAAATGCCTGTCAAGCAATGTCTTCATGTTCAGACTGCCCGCGCCAACCGGCATTGACAATACCCCCTGCTGTTTGTCCACGACAACAATCCAACGGTCCTCATACACGATGCGATAATGCGGGTTATTTGTCGACGAGGGACGTGCATGACGCCTGATTTGAACCACACAACCCTCATCGAGCGGATAATCCACATGAGACTGCACTTGTCCGTCAACGGTGACTCCGCCATGGACAAGAATGGATTTGGCCTTGTTGCGACTGATGCCGTCAAGGGTCTGCATAACAAAATCAAGCAACTTGCAGGGTTGCTTCACCTCACGCACGACGGCTTTGTCATCGTTGCGCGGCACTCGGTGGTCGTGATGTCGAGCCATTTTTTAAATAACAGTGAATAGATTATTCCTTATTAATCTTTAATCGAAGATGTGACGCAGGCGGGAGAAGATGCGACTCTTGTCACCCTCGGTCGGTTTGACATGCTCACCGTTGTTCTGCAGCATGGTAATGGCTTCTTTCTCCTTGTCGTTCAACTTTTCGGGCATATAGACCATGACATTGATGAGCAAGTCGCCCGTACCATAGCGTTCTGGTGACGGGAGTCCCTTGCCACGCAAACGCAGAATGCTGCCAGGTTGTGTACCGGGTTTGATGGTCACACGAGCCTTGCCGTCAACCGTGGGCACTTCGACCTTGCCACCGAGCACTGCAGTCGGGATGTCAAGCATAAGATTGTAGATGAGATCGTTGCCGTCACGAGTGAGTTGTGCATCACGCACCTCTTCAATCACTACGAGCAAGTCACCGGGCACACCGCTACCTGGGGCGTCATTGCCTTGACGGGCCATGCGCAATGTCATGCCGTCGCCCACGCCGGCAGGGATGCTGATGGTGACCACTTCCTCCTTTCGCACGAGTCCCTTGCCTCCACAATGCGGACAAGCCTCCTTGATGCGCTTACCACTGCCGCCACAGGTATGGCAGACACTTTGTGACTGCATTGTTCCGAACATGGTTCGCTGCATGCGCACTTCCACACCACTGCCTTGACATGTGGGACAGGTCTCAAAGGCCGTTCCGTCCTTAGCACCCGTTCCGTGACAGTGATCACAAGACCGCATGCGCGGAATGCGCAGTTTTTTCTCAGCTCCTTTGGCTATATCGTTGAGGGTCATCTTGACACGCACACGCAAATCAGTGCCACGATTCACTCGTTGAGACTGACCTCCGCCACCGCCAAAAAAGTCACCGAAGCCGCCAAAGCCACCGAAACCACCGAACAGATCGCCAAACTGGCGCAGGATATCGTCCATCGACATACCTCCGCCATAGCCTCCGCCACCCATCTGCTCGCCAGCAAATCCGAATTGATCGTAGCGGGCGCGCTTGTCAGGATCGCTGAGGACATTATAGGCCTCGGCAGCCTCCTTGAATTTCTCTTCGGCAGCCTTTTTCTCGGCATCGCTTTTGCCTTGCTGCTTGTCCGGGTGATACTGGATAGCCAGCTTGCGGTAAGCCTTTTTCAGGTCATCGGCAGTAGCGCTCTTGTCCACGCCAAGCACCTCGTAGTAATCTCTTTTTTGAGCCATGTTATCTTGAAATCTCTCTAATATCTAATCATTAATCAGCGCAAAGCATCGCATCAACTGCCAACGACCACTTTAGCATGGCGAAGCACTTTATCATTAATCATGTAACCCTTGATGGTCGTGTCAATGACCTTGCCCTTCATCGACGGGTCGGCAGCAGGGAACATGGTCACCGCTTCGTGCACATCGGTGTCAAAGTCCTTTCCAGTCGAGTCAATGGCTGTGACATGCTGACTCTCAAGGTATTTCACAAACTTATTGTAAATCAAGTCAACTCCCTCTTTGAGGCTGTCCAAATCACCGCCCTTATTAATGGCTTCAAGCGCACGCTCAAAGTCATCGACAACGGGCAGGAGGTCGCGCATTGCACTCTCGGCTCCGTTTTTGATGAGGTCGGATTTCTCCTTGAGGGTACGACGACGGAAATTCTCGAAATCAGCCATCAGGAAAAGATACTCTTTCTTCTCATGCTCGAGTTGTTCCTGAAGTTCAGCGATTTTCGCAGCGGAATCTTCATCAGTTTTCTCTTCCACTGGTTCTTCGGCCTGGTTCACGATATTCTCCTCTTCGAGGACATTATCCTTAACAACCTCGGGCTCTTCGTTCTTATTCTTCTTGTTTTTCTTAGACATATCGTAGTTGTAGTTTTGTTATTCGTTTTACTTTTCTGCAAAGTGCAAAAACTAATCCAATGCAGCACTTGACCTGCCAAAAATGGTCAAACGTCGCTATTCATGGGTGTTGTGAAGAGGAAGCCGTTAAAGATGCAGAACAAAGGTGGCGCAATCTGCAAAAGTGTCAGCCGCCATGTCTGCCAGATTGTCATTATCAAAAATACCGAAAACAGTGGACCCGGAACCTGACATGGCAGCATATAGCGCTCCGGCGTCAATCAAGCCGGCTTTGATGAGCCACAACTGCGGCAGAGCGGCAAATACGCTTGGCTCAAAATCATTGACCATCAAGCCGTCCCAACAGTGGATAGGCATCGTGATGAGAGATTTCAGACTTACGACAGGCACTTGAGGTGTGACACGACTATAGGCGGTGCGGGTGTCCACTCCGACAGGAGGTTTGACCAGCAATAAAACTTTGCCAGTGAGATCAACTTTGACGGGGGTCAAGACATCACCAATGCCTGTTGCCATCATAGGCTTGTTGTAGATGAAAAAAGCGCAATCGGCTCCCAACTTGACCGCCATCGCAGCCAATTCGGCATCGGATAACCGCAAATCAAACATCTTGTTGAGCATCACCAACGCATGGGCCGCATCACTGGACCCTCCACCCAATCCTGCTCCATCGGGTATGTGCTTGTACAGATGCATTTCCACCGGAGGGAGGTCAAACTTTTCACGCAACATGCTATATGCCTTGAAAACCAAATTTTTTTCAGTCGGACAGTCCACGCGATTGCCATAGCAGGTGAGTGACGTATTGCTGGCCGGAACGATTTCAAGCACATCGGTCAGCGGTATGGGATAAAACACGGTTTCGATGTTGTGATAGCCGTCAGAACGGCGTTCCACAATATTCAACCCCAAGTTGACTTTTGCATTCGGGAAGGTGATCATTTTATCATTACAGGATAGGGCTGATGAGGCGCACCACGGATTCCAACGCCTTCTGTAAGAGTGGACGCTGTTTCCACTTGCCCAGGCGCACTGCTGTGCATTGGGCAAGGTCTTCCTCAAAGATAGCCTTCATCTTCTGGTTAAGTGTTTTGCTGTATATCAAAGCATTGAACTCAAAATTATGTTCAAAACTACGGAAGTCAAAATTGGTTGATCCGGTGGTGACAAACTCATCATCGACAATGACCACCTTGGCATGCATCATGGATGGCTCATAGAAATAAATCTTGATACCCGCCTGTAAACACTCCTTGATGTATGATCCTGTGGCATAGCGCAGCATGGTCGAGTCGGGGCGGTTAGGTATCATCAGCTTCACGTCAATTCCTGCAAGCGCTGCACTCTGCATTGCCTTGAGCAATGAATCACTCGGCAAGAAATAAGGTGTCTGGATATAGAGACTGTGCTTGGCAAGAGTCACCGCCTTCAAGAAGACAAACGAAATGTTATTCCAACGGCCAGTAGGCCCACTGCTCACCATCTGCACGAGGTGGTCAGGAGAAGCCAGCGGCTGGCTGTAATGCATCACCTGATTAGTGAGCAACTCGCGCGTAGTGAAGTCCCAGTCAATGGCAAAAGAGTATTGCAATGGGGCCACTGCCTCTCCGGCGATGCGCAAATGTGTGTCGCGCCAAGGCAACTCCGTCTTCGTCCCCACCACATAGCGGTCAGCGATATTCATGCCACCAATATAGCCCACATTGCCATCAATTACTACAATCTTGCGGTGATTGCGCCAATTGAGACGGAAGAGGAACTGTGTCAATGTCAACTCCATAAAGGGATGCACCTCGATGCCGGCAGCTCGCATCTGCTTCAACACCTTGGGACGCACATAGAACGAACCCACATAGTCATAGAGCACCCTAACCTGAACACCCTCTCGAGCCTTACGCTCAAGCAATTCAATGAGACGCCGCCCAGTGGAATCGTTCTCTAGAATGAAATATTGCACATGCACATATTCTTGGGCTTGCTCAATATCGCTCAGAAGCGCCTCAAATTTGTCCTTTCCGTTTGTGAAGACTGTAACATCATTGCCTTGAAACAAATGAGGCTCGGTCAGTTTATTGACAAGTGAAATGAGTTGGCGTGAATCGTCACTCAAATCTTTTTCCAACTCTATAGCTTCAGGGAAATCATTCATTCGCTTCAGTTCTCGCAAGTGAGAGCGTGAAATGAGTTTCATACCCCTCAGGCTGCGACCAAAGACGAGGTAAATCACCAGTCCCACGATGGGTAACAAGACCAGCACCAGCACCCATGCCATCGACTTAACCGGATTGCGGTTCTCGCTGAGCACAACTACAATCACAGCCAGCACGGTGAGCACATACAACACCATGAGGATGTTATAGACCACGTTGGCATATGGAAAGAGTTCAGCAAGAATCATCTCAGTCGCTAATAATTCCAAATAAAAACAATAACGGACGTGACACAGTCACGCCCATTCCTCACATTTGTCACAAACTATTGCACAAGATGGTATCGCCGAAGTCATTAACGGACAACGACTTTGCGCGACCACTGGTTGCCGCACTTCACGATGTAGAACCCCTTGGGGAAATCCACCGCGGTACGCTGGTCGGCAGTCACACGCACCACCTTGACCAATTGACCTGTAATCGAATAGACGTTGAACGTGGCGTCACTGTTGCCCGCGATAAAAACGATGCGTCCCTCGGCTCCCTGCGCAGTAGGCCCTGTCGTAGCGGTCTCAACACGCTGCGGCAAGAAGTTATCGGGCATTGGGACAGCTTGCATTCCTCCCATTGCCACCAGGCAGGTTACTATGTACAGCAATCGCTTCATCTTGCGTTCTTAGTTCTGTTTCAATCTGCAAAATTACTACTTTTTAACGAAAGTCAAACATTTTGCCCGATTATTTTTTTTCTTTTTCTAATGATTAGACGTTAGAATCAGACTAAAGTTAAATCCCAACGGCATTATTTAACATCAATTAAAAATCAGTCCTCCAGCGGTTGCTAGAGGACTGATATACCCGAATCCAAACGGAACATTACTTGCGAATTATCTGACCGATCTTGCTCGTCAACTTGGTACCTAACACGTTGCGAGCCATCTGTTTGAGCGAGCCTGAGCTGTCAGTCAAAGCCGTCCTGAGCATTCTGATGGCATCACTTTCATCATCGCTGTCGGTAAACACTTCAAACACTACAGGGCGATCCTTGGGCTCCGGACTGAAGAATGACTCGTAACAAGCGAGATACTCGTCCTTGTTGCTGGCACTCATGTATTCATAGCCCAAGTCTTGGGCATAGTGTTTAACCAACTCGGTAGATTTATTGCCAAAGTGTCCGGCCGCAGCCATGAAACGGTCACCATCCTCTCCGAACCTTGATGCCGGGTGGTCAGAATTATGGAACTCTGTGCCACGGCCATTGTTAATGAGCATGATGCGGACATTACGGCCCACATGACGATTACCCAGGACATTGAGGTCATAGAAGAACGCCAGATCTCCCACAACGGCAAAGCACAACTTGTCTGGATTCACCAATGATGCGCCAATGAGCGTCGAGACATCACCATCGATGCCGAATCCGCCCACGTTGCAAGCAGTTGTGACACCCTTGGGCAAATCAAAATAATTCCAGCAGCGCAGCGAGTTGAGGATACCCACGTGCAATGTAGTGCCCTCTGGCACTTTGCTTGCACTCTGCTGAGCGATCCATACATTGGAGAATGGCAATTCGGGCAGGGCACCGAGAGCCTGCTGGTGATACTTGATGCAGGTTTCCAGATAGCTGGTACGGGGCTGGCCGCCATTGGCATAGTGGCGGAAGAATGTAACCTCCTCCATCTCAAAGACATGAGTCAGCCGCTTAAATCGATCGCGCAACTCACCATCGGGGTTGACTCGCCACAGCTTATCGGGCAAAACAACATCCATCGAATAATCACCGCTCACCTCTCCAATGTGAATCATCAGGTTCGGACGAATGGGATCTTTGCCCCAATTAAACTGAGAAGCCAATAACGAGGGGTGGAACTCATATTTGCCATGATAACCGCTCGTCACGTCACAAAAGACAACTGCGTCATGGCTGGCACAGAAATCATCCACGGCCTTAGTCAATTCCTCATTAAAAGGTTGATGGGCTCCCACAAAAATACCGATTCGACCGCTTGAAGGCAGTTCAGGGAATTTGTCATGAGGCATGATGCGTGGAATCACTCGAGCGGGCGGCAGCTCTTGCAACGAGAAATCCTGGTTGTAAGCCGTCTCCAAATTGATGTGTACCGGACCGCCACCATGGCGACGCAGGGCCAACAAGGCCTTGTTGGCCTTGATCTCGCAGTCCCAAGCCTCTTCGTTGTTGCGCACCATGTTGAGCAGGATGCTCTCGACCACCGTGTCAGCCTGTTGAAGCGAGCGGTCAATGACTTGCGGGACCAGATGTCCTACCTTGATGGGATTCTGTGTCGATGTGACTGCAATCACCGGCAACTTGCGATAATGGGCCTCGGTCAAGCCTGAGATATAATTTCTTGAAGCCGTTGCACCCGTGCAACTCAATACAACCGCTTCCCCACTCTCGCTGGCGATGCCACAAGCCAAATAGGCTGCCGACCGTTCATCGACCGATGAAAAGACCTTGAAAAATGGGTCACACTGCACACTGGCGACAAAGTTGATGTTTGTTGTGCCCGGCGACGCTATCACATAGCGGATGCCGTGAGCCTTGAGCAGTGCAACAAGTATCTGCACATTTCGCTCAGCAGAATAAAACTTATCCATAAAACTCTTTATATTTTCCACCTGGCATTAATGGTTTTGCCATTATTACAGGTGATGATTTGTCCTGAAATACAACCTGAAATGTCCGATAACACAAAGGTTGCGACTTCGGCAATCTCCTCGGGCAGGTAAGCCCTGCCATTAGGATTGAACGTACAATTAATATTCTGGTCTTTATAACCCGCCATCTTGGTGGCAGTAACGCCTGGCGCTATGGCATTAACCCTGATGCCCTGTTCTAAATACAGATAGGCCAGTCCCTGCACCAAACTGTTGATGGCGGCCTTAGTCAACCCATAGGGTCGGATATCGGCCATTTCGCCAGTCTCGGACGAAATGAAGAGAACTTGCCCTTGGGTTTTGTGCTTTAACATGTTGACAATCACCTTTTGAGTCAAGAAGAAAGGCCCTCGAAGGTTAGTGGCTATCTGCATGTCAAATCCCTCGGGTTTCACTACAGTGAACGTCCACTCATGCATCGACATGCCGGCATTATTCACAAGGCAGTCTATGCCACCCAATTTCTCCTCAGCCTGTTTGACAAAGTCGGTGAAAGTATCGACCTTCGTCAAGTCCAGCGGTAGAGCATAGCAACCAATCTCACGAGACTGTTGTTCCAAATTTTCCTCGTTGCGGCCCGCAATCAACACTTTGGCACCTTCCTCAACAAAACGTTTGGCCATAGCCAAACCAATACCACTGGCGCCTCCAGTTACGATGATGCGTTTACCCTTCAAGGTTTCATTTGGAGATGTGTATGTAATATTGGCATAACGCACCGTTTTTGCCCTGATATAATTCCTTATCCCTTTGGTTAATGAGAATCCCATGACAATACAGATTAATCAATAACATTTAGAATCAATAAGATTCGCTCAAGATGCCAGATCCTCCGGAAATCATGACGGTATCACCAACTATGCTGGTTCCAAGATTACTGGTGAGGAAAATGGCCAGATTAGCTATTTCCTCAGGGGTTTCGGCCCTGCGAATGGGATTGAAATAGGCCAAGTTTTCTGGGTCATCGACAAAATTTGAAGCCATCGGTGTCATGGTTACACCCGGAGCTAAACCATTCACGGTGATGCCATACGGAGCTAAACGCTTGGCAAAGCCCAAGGTCATTCCGTTCAACGCGCGTTTTGACAATTGATAGGGTCCCCAACTTGGCCTCATCGAGGAAGATGAGCTCACGTTCAGAATATGTCCCTCCATCTTGTTTTCAAGCATGTGTTTAGCGACAGTCTGGCTCATGAAATATGCCGCCTTCAGATTTGTGTTCATCACCATATCAAAGTTTTCCGGCGTCTTCTCGAGCCATTCCTCCTTGTCATTCACGCCAGCGCTGTTCACCAGGATATCAAGTTTGCGGTCGTTGAGGAACTCTCTGACTTTAGAAATCAACTCATGTGTATCCGTCAGATCCAACAAGAGATAACTACAACCCAACTCCTTTGCCACATTTGCAGTTTTTTCAGGTTCACGGCCAATGATTGTCACCGTTGCTCCACATTGAATCATCTTCTTAGCAACAGCCAATCCGATGCCGCTGCTACCTCCTGTTATCAGAGCTTCCTTTCCCTCAAGAATATGGCCAAAGTCAACATCATTGATGATGACAGCCGTTTTCTTGTGCAATTTAGGATAGAAAATAGCAGTATTACTACCCTTGAAATTCGATATTAACTGTTTAATCAATCCCATAATACTTAATTTCAAATATCACAACGCGAAGTCATTCCTCTATTTCTTGCAAATGCGGTTCTTCACTACTCGGTCCATCGCTTTTCTCTCACTAGCTCGCATTCCTATCCAATAAATCACAAGAACACTAGAGATAAAACTCGTAACAAAAACCACCAGGAACCTTAACATTGAGTTTGGCATCAAAAGATATGCCAGTAGTGGAGGTATCACCGCAATCAAGAAAACAATTCCGCTCCTAAGAATCACCTCCTTAACATAATAGAGCCACGATAAATTTATTAAATCTTTTACCAGATATATCCTGACAAAGACCATTCCGAAATAAATTGCACAAAAGACAAAATAGGCCCACAAAGGGTCACCACCCAACTTGAATGCTAACCATGTGAGCGGAAAAACCCAAGCCCCATACAGAGATATAACTATCTGATATTTCTTGATTTTTCCTGTAGCCAATTGCGCAGTCACCAGAGTATTGCCGAGCACTATACACATTGACGACAGGAATGTCAATCTTACAAAATTTACCGTATAATCAGGCACTATAGTAAGCCATAGAGATAATATGCGTTCAGTCTCCAACACGCATGGTATAGCAAATAGCATCATCAAGAAAAAAGAGAACTTAGCTCCACGACACACAAGCTGATGCATATTATCCAAATCTCCGGCAGCATATGACTTTGTGATTTGAGGATTCAAAGCCATCATGAAACTATTCACGAACTGAAGCACAAGACTCTCTATCTGATTAGCGATACCTCTGGCTGCATTCAATGCCACACCAAAGAATATATTAATCAAGAGCGTGATACCATGGGTGTTAAAAAGCCATGCAGCATTACCAAAGAAACTCCACCCGGCAAACTGGGTCATTTCTTTCAGCAATGGGAGATCATGGACAAAACGGTATCTGCATTCTACAAATTTACGCTTACAATAAACAGTATAGATGATACGGATTAGAATGCGCAAACAGAGCAACAAAAACGTATAAGTCTTTAATTTATCGCCAGGAGAATAAAACAAGGACAACACGATTACCAGCTTCATTACTGCCTCAAAAATACTCAGATAAGCAAACACATCCATCTTCTCATGAGAGATGATTGAAGCCTCATAGGGGATGCTTATCAAACTCACTGCCATCGTCAGGATTGAACAGAACAATACCCAATTAGCAGCTGACACTCTACCGGGAGGTATGTTCATTTTATACTGGACAATCCACCAGCCAATGATGCCGCCAACAATGATAACCACAAGGGCAATTCCACACTGGACATTGACCGACGTGGAGAAAACGACCTTGAGCCTCTCGATATTCTTACGTCCTAATTCAAACGTGAGATACCTGCTTACTGCTGTCGAAAGTGAAGTCGATACAATGGAGAACATGGCCACCAATCCTCCCACTGCATTGAAGAGGCCATAGTCGTTGACACCTAATGCTTGAAGGATAACCCTGCTCGTGAACAGGCCGATTATTGTAGTCACAGCCATGCGCAGATAGAGCACCATCGTGTTCTTGGCAAGGCGATGGTTACTGGACGTCATAGCATCCTGATACTCTTCACTTATCTGCTCTTGAAGCGGCTTTCCCATTCACTTAACACTTATCGAAGAGTTGGAAATCATTGACATTATCAGAACGGAGTAAAGCTATACCGGATAATGACGATCTGACTTCCCACGGTTTCGGCGCAAGACTGATTTCGCTATTTTCTTGAGCGTTTTCTTTATAATGGATGGCGACATATACAACCATGCTACAATATATGGCGGCATGGAATAATTCATCTTTTCAGCGAGTTGACAATTGTCATGAGCATAGATATCACTCCTGCGGTGCAACACAGTGTAACACTTATAGGCGAAAAGATTACTCTTAAACCTCTCAATGTTAAAAATCTCTCGGCAATCATCCAATCTGTTCAGGATATCCAAAGTCAACAACGTTCTCTTGCATTTATGGCATGCCGAGCAATTCTTTGCGCTCGCTGTTTGGCTGACACACACATTGAGATACTTCAAGAACGGTTGATAATTCAGCAAGTTCATCGTTTTCTCGCTACGACGATATTGTGTGCCGTCAACAATAATATCTAACGTTTCAGTCGTCAAAAGATAATCATTGCACATGTCGGTAATTGACGCATAATCAGCAGCCGTCATGTATACAATTTCCCAATAAGAGTAGTCATAGGCAACATAATACTTATCAAGAACTCTTTCAAAAACCAAAATGCCTGTGCTTCGACACAACACCCCTGCATCGTATTCCCACTCAAATTGATAGAAATCAAATAAATTGGAATCCATCGGAACGAAGGGGAGCCCCAGTTCATCGGCCAGAGGCAACAAATAATTGTAGCGAGTCATGAATTTTTTTCGGGCCCTTTCGCCTCCACCTCCGTGTGAACCCACATTGAAAAAGAATAATGCCGAAAGCCTGTAGTTTGGATTCTGTTCTTTTTCAAATCTGTCATACAGCGTTGAGAACGCATCAATGCCAGCAGAGAAGCCTGTTCCCACCAAATGACCTGTCTTTTGGACTACATTGAAGCCATCTACCGAGATATTAACCTCATGCAGATAGGGAAGATAAGCTTTTTCACAATGCTGCACATAATGGGTGATGCTATCATACAGCTTCTCTGAAACACAACCCTTGATACTGATATCTTGCTTATAATACATTGCCGGGAAAAGCATGGCAACCATGAATGCATCATACACATCATCGGTAAGCCAGTCACCAAATTTCTCAGGCACCGAAAACCACAACTCACGGACATTTGAGAACGAGCATTCAATATCGCACACAATGCGGCACTCATTTGTTTGAGGCAGCGTCTCTTTTCTCAGGTTTGAAACTCGTATCATTTCCTTGACAAATTTAGTCTTCCCCGAATAGACTCAGCAACGAAGCGTCTCTCATTTTTGTTAAAACCATACAACCATATAAACGGCAACATCAATACTTCGAATCCTATGGCAAAGCCCAGTAAGGATAAGAAAGTTTCATTTTTTATGAACAATTGATAACACAGAGAAATAAAGACGCCATAAGCCAGTGTTGGCAAAACAGTCTTCAAGAACAATTGTCCATAGGAACGCAAGTCAAACGGGAACAATTTGTAACATTGATGGCCGAGGAGCATTAACACCCCAAATTTGAATATCACAGCCAAGACAAATACCGCCTCGGGGGGCATGCCCAGTTTCAACGCGATATAGGTGCACAGTATATTAGTAAAATACAATATCGTCAAGCCAATTTCATATACACGGATTTTACTCGTCGCCAAAACTGCCGTGTATAACGGATTGGTAAAGCAATCTGTGAACGTATAAACCAAAATGATATTCGCAAAATTGACTGCATGATCTGGCACCTCGACAAGCCACACATCAAGAAGGATTTTCGTGTTATTGATAATTGGGAATATCAGCACAACCATCAAAAAAAACGAGAACTTGGTGCTTTTTACTATCAGACTGTTTAACCGAGCAATCTCTCCTGATGCATATGACTTTGTGATTTGAGGTTGCACAGCTGTCATGAAACCGCCAATAAAACGGGTCACAACACCGCTAACTTGCAAGCCCACCCCCTGAGCAGCGTTGACTATAGGGCCAAAAAACATATTCAGAAGCATGACCACGCCCTGGTCCTTCACCACTACAGCCGCATTGCCCCAGAATGTCCATCCGACAAAAGATGTGATGTGTCTTACAATGCTGCGATCGATTGCCGGCTTGGACTTGCACTCGGGAAATTTTATCACGCAATAGGTCATGTAAATTGCCTGATAAATAATATTTGTGCAAAGGCTCAGTATCGCATAAAAAAACAGACGATCAATCGGGGAAATATACAGCATGTAAACGATGAGCAACTTGACAATAACATCAAAGATGCTCATATAAGCAAAAGCCGACATCTTTTCGTGTGACACCACCGATGCTCCATAAGGAACATTCAACAAGGATATCGAGAACGAAGTAATGGAACAATGGAGCGCACATTTTGCAGCGAACAGTCTATCCGGTGGAATGGTCAGTTTTGTTTTCAAGAACCAAACAGCCAACAATTCACATATCAGAAACATCGATATAGCCAAAAGGATGTGAATTGCCCTTACTGTCGCAAACGTTTTCTTGAGCTGACTAAAGTCTCTGGTTCCCAAAGCGAATGTCAAGAAACGACTAGTAGAGACCGATAGCGAACCTGATAAAATTGTGAACATTCCGACCAGTCCGCCCACCACCTGATAGATACCATAATCCTCAACACCAAGAGCCGCAAGCACAAGGCGGCTCGTGTAGAGGGTCACCAGCATGACGATGATCATTCGCAGGTAGAGCAGGAGTGTGTTTTTGGCTATCCGGCGGTTATTGGATTGATAACCGTCTGTGGCAGCTACGGGCTGAGCATTGGACGCTGTGCCTGTAACCACTTGTTGCTCTTCGGTGGGCTGCTGGTTAATTATCGGGTCTTCAGTCATTAATGTTTCTTGACAATAATTACTTAACCACTTTCATTAATGAAACAGCGATTTTTGTCCATGGATTGAGTAAAACTCATTCAAGGTCGTTGCAATGAGGGTTCGCTTGCGGTCGTTGGGGGCAATGGTCCAGGATGAGACCAGAGCTTCGGCCTCTTCTCTGAAAGAGGCGATACCGGTTGCAGCAAACATGAACGCTAACTGCCATGCACGCTGTGTGATGCTCTTTACAGTAGGCAGAATGGCCCGACAACGGAGCAACCATCGTTCAGTTTTATCTTTATCCTGCAATGCCGCATAACTCAAGAGCATCAGCGCCGCATGCTGGCTGGCGATATTGACTGTGGCGGGTTCCAATGCCTCGAACCGTCCAGTAAAAACAGTCATTGACGCTAAATCCTCGGTGGTCAATCCGTCAGAAGTATCTTTGCCCCATTGATGGCGTAACGCCTGTAAAGCTCGGGGCACATGAGCCTCGAATTGACGGTATGGATGACGATTCCCCTTGCCGAACTGAAGGATGCGGATGTACTGCGGCTTGATGTCAGGTGTCGAAATCAGGAAGAGGTTACCAACTGCCATCATCACTTTGCCTCCATTGCGCCCTTGGCTGCACCTCAGCCTACCCTTCATGCCATCGAACTCACCTCCGACGATTTGAACAAGATCGCCTTCCTCCAAATCAACCGCTTCAATGGGATAGCAGGGCAACTCGTTAGCGTATGCATTAGCGACGGCTTTAAAGACATACATCTCATGATCGCTGATCGTCATGTAACGTTTCCCGTTATCATGATCAGGATGTGGCAACAGCCACAACGAGTCAACACAGTGAGTCATTTCCATGATGTTCGTCAGACAATCACGGATAAAGATATAGCTCCCTATGAGTTTTTTGCGTCTGATGACAGCCCTACCCGACCGAGAGGATTGCTCAATACATGTAGGCAAGAAATACTCCACAGGCATGCCACCCCGCTCCACTCTAGAGGTGGACAGGACACTAAACTGCTCTTCAAGAGACTTGATACCGCTCTTGGAGCTGAGCACATACCATTGTGGTGATAATGCTTCGTTCATCATACCCATGTATATGACAAAACACGACAACGATGCATAACATCTTGTCACACATAGAGTTAAACATCACAAATCGTCAACTTGGGAAAAAACAAGGCCTATATCTGACCTCCTATCACCAATTCCTTGATTGATGTGTGAGTTCAAACTCAGGCAACAAAGGTAATTACAGTAGGTGACATGGCAAAATTATTTAGATAAAATTTTCCCAAGTGGGCTCCATCCCTCCCGTTCCTGTACTAAAATAAGGGGATGCGCTCGCTATCGATGCGCATCCCCCACAGTTAATGAATTATTCTTTCAAAGCCAAGGCGAATCACCACGTCTCGCTCAACAGATAATCAATGAGAGTCGAAACGTCATCAATGGTTACGGTTCCGCTCAAGTTGCAGTCGGCACCTACCAGGTCACCGCCACTTGCGCCATCCGAGAGGAGGTAGTCAATCAGTCTAGAGACGTCATCAATAGTAACACTACCATCCATGTTCACATCGCCACGCATGCTTTCACCTGCCTTGAGAACAACTTCCTTGGTGTTACTCCACAAGCTTTCGGTACCGTTGACATAGAGCGCTTTCACACGATACAGATAAGGTGTTGCGGGAGTAAGGCCAGTCACAGTATAGAACTTATCGGGAGTGATACCCTCGATGTAGAACGGCTCAGGATTACCAGCGTGCAATGCGAAAGGCTCGGGATCAGTGATTTCACCGCCATAAATCTTAATGCTCTGGATTTCGGGATAATAACCCGATGTAAACCGAACGTATCCATGATCACCAATCTCAAGAACGACAAGATAGGTCTGGAGTTCCTTGGCCAGAACCAGGGTCTCTGAGCCCAAGTTCGTCGCTACCTCAAGCGTGGTCGATGAGCCCTTGGTATATGCCTTAGCATTTATGATTACACTCACCTTGTTATATCCAGTGATATCAGTATTCACCTGGATGACTGAGTTGCGACCAGGTGAAAGGAATCCACCATCAAGATACAGGTTGCTACCCGTAAATGTCCAACCTTCAGGCATGTAATTGGCAGCATCTGAAGCATGGTTGGTGCTCTCGCTGGGGACATCGCTCCAGTCGGCCTCTGTAATCAGCCTCACATCAGGCTTTACACTCACTTCGAGAGTGTAGCTGGTCACATTCTCTTCAGGAGTCCTGTCAGTCCACTCGGCACGGAATGAGTTAGCAGTCACCGTTGACTCGTCAACATTCAGCATCACAGGGCGATACAACTCATATTCTGATTTTCCAGACAAATTAATCACAACATCATCAACGCCATCAGCACTGATGACAACGGTTGCGTTATAGAGACCCTCGGTCTGGGGGGCATAAGTCACATGAATTGTTTGTTGAACCCTGTTGTCCTCATCTGGAGTGATGGTATTCTGGTCGATGCTGAACACACCATTCTCGTCATTGACTGTCAGTCTCACATTGCTTTCCAGATTGCGGCCGGTGATGGTAAACACGCCAGAAGCGGTCTGATTCTTGAAGCACTCCATCGACAATTCGCTCTTGTCGGCTTTGAGGCGCGGAGCCTGAATCGGGGGCTGAACACCAATAACCATTTGCTGATACTGGTTGTAGGTTGAACCGCCACCATTGAAAGCGTTGAGGGCAAAGTAGTTGTTATAGGAACCGCTCCAACCCCAGTTGATATGATATTTGTTGGTTGTGGCATCATAGCCGTCAACATTGAAGGCATGACCGCCGCCAAACCAACCGCCACTGATTGCACAGAAGACAATGGGACGCTCCTCTGAAAGTTCCTCCTGAATCATCGCAGCCCACTCGGCATCGGTGTAAAGTGTCTGGCCACCGCTATAGGAGCTGGTCTTCTTCACGACACGTACGGTTTCCTCATCATAGCCAAAGAACTTGAACGCATTGGCAATGAGGATAACACTATCGGCATCCACACCACTGCCGTCAGTGCCATATTCCATATGCTCAGCCTGACCAATATAACGCATCAGTGTGGCTACGGCATCGGCTTGCTGAGTGGTATAACCGCTGGTGTAGACATCCAACATGTTATTCCAATCAAAAGTCACCGAGGGCAAAGCATCCACATTGACATAACTCGAACCCAAATGGCACCTGTAACCAGGCACGGGATCGGTGGGATAGTCGGGATAGCTCCAGTAATGGAATACCATCGCTGCCGATGTAGCCGGGCATCCCGTCAAGCACTGCCTGCCATTAATCTTGCACTGATTCCAATAAGGAGCCTCCTGGTCCCACATGGCCGTCAATAGCGGAGCAACGCTTGCGGTGTGCAACGAGGGAGCCATCATCGACGGAGTCTCCACCTGCATTCCCTCATGAGCCTGCAAGTACTCAATCTGATCCTTATAAGTGCCTAACCAAGCCCTCATGTTGCAAGGCATTGTGTTAATATCCAATTGGTTGCTACCATAGCCCAAGATTTCCTCGGCACGGTCATCACCTGACACAATGATAAAACCATTGCTGGAATTAAAGATATAATAAACAGCTCGGTCTAACATCTGCGAGTTCATCTCGGCATGTACCAACTTGAGGTCCCCTGCAATGGGAGCCATCAACAGTCCACCACGGGAATACTGCTGAACAAAGCGCTGTGCCTTGGCCAACGCCGACACTTGGTCAACGGGGGCCGCCGACACTTGAATTGCTGCAAATAAAACTGCAGCACACAATAAGAATTTTCGCATCATAAATCTGTAATTATTAATGGTTTGATAATGATTATTCTTAAGCTTCAATTATACTTCACTGTACACTATGATGGCTATACCGACAAGAATGGACACTAAAGATTTGCAAAAGTACATCAAACAACGCAAAACAGCAACTTTTTTCTTATATTTATTTAAAAATACTAACAGAGTCGCTTCTCCATATTTCTAAAACCACAACGCATAATTTCACGTCAGGTCAACGGTAGTATCGTCTTCATGCGAATCCATTTATTATATAAATATATAAAGCCTGTTTTGTTATGTGTCATAAACATGCGACAAAGCAGGCAATACATCTAAATTATACCCTTCTCCTGCAGTAAAATGATGAATTACGTCTGTTTCGTCTCTCCGACCCTTTCATTCAGCAATCTTGACACCTATACCCAAAAGAGAAAACGGGACTCATGCGCCACAACGCTTGAGCCCCATTTTTCAGTTAATCAAGTAGATTCTAGTTGATGCCCAACAGAAAATCAATCAGGCTTGTCACATCATTGATAGTGATTTCGCTGTCCTTGTCAAAGTCAGCACAAATCGTGCAAGCATCACCGATGCCAAGCAGGTAATCAATCAGGTCGGTCACATCATTGATGTCGACTGCTTTGTCATGGTTAACGTCACCAACTTCAAATTCATGGGGCGCAGGGCCGTTGTCGAACAGGGTCACCGTCTCAACATTACTCCAAGCGCTCTGAGTGCCATTCACATAGTAGGACTTTACCCTGTAAGTGTAGGTGCCACCCTCAGCCAGACCTGTCACGGTGTAGAACTTGTCAGTGATATCGGTAATGATTCGGCTATTGGCATCCCCGGTTTCGGTGGGCAGGGTAAACATCATCTTGGCCGCTCTGTTGGTCGAGCTGTAGATGTCCACCTGGGTAACAACCACGCGCTTGGTATTGGAGCCGTCTCCGCCAGTGATGGTCACCTTCTGGTTTTCATCGGCCTCACAATTCAGGACAACGGTATAAATCTGCTCAGCATTCACCACAACGCTTTCCACGCTGTTTCCACACGAGATGCTGACAGGCACATCAGAATCAACTGACTGATAGGGTTTCATGGTCAGCATGACAGTCATCTTACCGCCACTCTGAGTCATGTCAAGAGCCGGCGTTGTGAGCGTACCCACATTACCACCGCCTCCCAGTCGGATACCACCGCGGGCCTCGTAAGCGTTACTGCAAGCCCACCCCTGGGTGACTGTGTAGTTATCAATCTTCCTTATTGGTGTCGACTCATTGGATGTGGCATAGGGGAAACTCTCGCTGAGGACCAGTTCATAAACGCCAGGCTCGGTACCATCGTCGGTATTCACCTCAAGAGTGTAGCTGGTCACGTTCTCGGCAGGTGTTTCGTCGGTCCAGTCAGCACGAAACGAGGTCAGGGTGATGTAAGCGCTGTCGGCGGGCTGCATCACGGGATCATAAGCCTCGATAGGTGCGGGCGGCTCGATGCTCATCACCATCAATTCACCCAAGTTGTAGTTATAACCCTGGTTGGCAAATGCGCGCAGAGCAAAATATCCGTTGCCAGTGCCGCTCCAGCCCCAGTTGATGGAATACATGCCGCTGCTGGCATCATAGCCGTCAACATTGAAGGCGTGGCCATAGAACTGGTTATAGGCATTGCTATAGCTGTAAGCGCAATACACGACAGGACGGCCAGCGGCAAGTTCTTCCTGAAGCATGACACTCCAATCGGCATCGTTGATGAGCATGTTTTCGCCATGAGTATCAAAATCAAGCGTCGCTTTGTACTCGACACGTGCATCCACATAGCCAAACAGATGACAAGCCCTAATGATATCACCCTCCCAAGCCTCGCTGCCCTCATTGGTGTAGTCCATTTCCTCGGCCTGGCCGATATAGCGCATCAGCCATGCCACGGCATTCCTCTGGGTATCGTTAGCGCTATAATTATATACAGGCAACATGTTGGCCCAGTCAAAGGTGATAGGAGGTAGCGCTGTCAATTCAAAATGGCGGGTACGGGTCGTGTAACCTGGAACCGATGGAGTGGGCTGCGTGGGGTACTGCCACTTATAGAACACCTGAGCCAGCGAGGTGGTGGCACAACCGGTCAAGCCACGACGGTCACCGTCCATGGGACACTGGTTATAGTAGGGATAGCCCTGGTCCCACTTGGCCTCAAGCATGGGTTCTACTGTCACGCCGCGATTAGCCTTCAACATCGGCTTATCGACTACCAGACCAGGATGTGCCTGCAAATACTCAATCTGGTTCTTGTAGCAGTCAAGCCAGAACTTCATGTTCTCGGGCACGGTGTTCATGTTAAGGTTACCCTCGCCGTAGGCAAGAATCTCCTGGGCACGGTCATCACCTGCGACAACGACAAAGGCATTGTCAAGGTTGATGACATAGTAGGCCACCTTACTGGCATTGGATGAATTCAATTCCTGATGCACACCATTGACAACGGGGTTAACAGTGTTAAAGCTTTTCTTGCCCAATTGGCTCATCATGAACTGTTGCGCCTTGGTTTGTGCTGCCGCCAAATCGATATCGGCAGCCATCACTTGCATTGCCGCAAACATGATAGTGAAAAGAAGTACTATCTTTTTCATAATAGTTTCGTTTTTTTAAAATCATAAAAGGTTATTAGACTTCACAAAAAGCAAAAAGGGGCTCATGCGCCACATGCGTTCGAACCCCTTTTTGATCATCTTAAGTTAAACCTGAATGACTTCTTAATAAACACCCAGCAGGAAATCAATCAAAGAAGTCACATCATTGATAGTGATTTCGTTATCCTCGTCGAAGTCGGCACATACAGTGCAAACATCGCCTATTCCGAGCAGATAGTCAATCAAGTCGGTCACATCACTGATGTCGACTGCTTTGTCATGGTTCACGTCACCAAGGGCATACTCGTGAGGAGCGGGACCGTTGTCGAACAGGGTCACAGTCTCCTTGTTGCTCCATGCACTCTCAGTGCCATCGGTGTAGAGGGCTTTCACGCGATAGTTGTAGGTGCCCTCGGCAAGCAGGTTGTTCACGGTGTAGAACTTGTCGGTGATACCAGTGATCAGGCGGCTGGAAGCATCACCCTCCTCGGTAGCACGCAGCTGAGGAGCCGTCACCTCGCCAGAATAGATCTTAATCCACTGGATCTGGGGATAATAGGAATTGCCATAGAACTCAACCTCGTCATTCTCGGCACAATTCAAAACAACGGTATATTCAGCGAAATCACTGGTGAACTCAAAATACTTTGAATCAACGCTAGTGCTTATCGTCAAGCCTGAGTTTGTCCAGCCATAATAGTTCTTGGCCTTGAACACTACAGTCACCTTGTCAGTTCCAATTTCAAGGGTATTGGTCTTGATGTAGCTGTCACTGGTGATTGAGATGCTACCACCCTCGTTATAGATGGTGTAGGGGCCAACTGTCCAGCCCTCGGGCATAGTAGCGCTACCTGATGAGGGAGCGTCGCTCCAGTCAGCCTCGGCAATCAAGCCGCCAGTGCTGGGTTTCTCCTTCACCTCCAGAGTGTAGCTTACAACGTTCTCGGGCACAGTCTGGTCGGTCCAGTCGGCGCGGAACGAGGTAGCGGTAATCTTGCTCTCATCGGCGGGGAGCATCACGGGGTCATAGACCACGAGGGGAGCGGCCGTGGCGGTACCCGTCAAGTTAATAGTCACATCAGGAGCGCCCTCGCTACTCAGGGTGATGGTGGCATTGTTGGTACCGACAGCCTGGGGGGCATAGGTCACTGTGACGGCTCCGTTGGCAACATCGGCAAGAGCAATCGTGGTGACATCAATGCTGAACACACCATCGGCATCGTTCAAGGCAATGGTAATATCACCGGTCAGGTTAGCACCGGTAACATTGAGCGTTGCAGTAGTGGTCTCACCAGCGTAGCACTCCATGCTGAGCGCATCGGTCGATGTGTAGATGCGGGGCTCAGTCGTGAGGGTGGGATCCTGCACGTCGGCAAACAGGATGGGGAAGAAGTCATAGACCGTCATGCCATTGTCAAGGGTGAAACCGTTGAGTGCATAGTAGGCGTTCTTGTCGGCACTCATACCGAAGTTCACGTGATACATGTCGGTAGTGGCGTCATAGCCGTCGACATTAAAGGCGTGGCCACCGATACCGGTAGAGTCGCTCGACATGTCAAAGGCGCAATAAATCAGAGGACGGCCAGCAATCAACTCGGACTGGATCAGTTCGCCCCACTCCTCCTCGGTGTAATTGACGGTACCATCGTTGAAGTCCCACTTCTCAATCACGTGGGCATCACGATAGCCAAAGGTGCGCAGGGCCTGCATGATTTCCTCGCGCTCAGCGCCACTCATTTCCAGGCCATAATCCATGGTCTCGGCTTGACCCACATAGCGCATGAACCAACTGATGGCATCAATCTGCGCATCGGGAATCTGGTCGAGGCCACTCGAACTGCTGGGGTAAGTATCCCGCATGTTGGCCCAATCGAAGGAGTATTCGGGCAGGTCATCGATGACGTAGCCTGAGGTCGGGCAGGTGTAGCCAGGAAGAGCGGGAGAAACCGTGGGATATTCCCAGTACCTCATCACCTGAGCCAGCGCTACAGCCGAGCAGCCCACCTTGCAATAGGGATCCTGACCGGAACCCTTCCTGGGGGTCTTCATGTTGTAAGGCTTGCCCTGGTTCCAAGCGGTGGTCAACAGCGGACCCACCGACACGCCACCACGGTTGATGCCCTTCTGCACCATCAGTCCGGGATGGGCCTGAAGGTACTCCATCTGCTTCTGGTACATATCCAGGAACATCTGCATAGCCTCGGGCAGGTCGTTCAGATTGTCGAGCTGACCGTCGCCGTAAGCGAGAATCTCACGGGCACGGTCATCACCAGCGACAATCACATAGCCTTTGTCAGTATTGACGATGTAGTAAGCTGCCTGTGAGGCATTGCTTGAGTTCTTCACTTCGTGAGTCCATTTGATGGTAGGCGCCGAGGTCATAAAGCGACCGCTAGCGGTCTGGCTCACCAAGAAACGTTGCGCGGACTGCTTGGCGGTTGCCAGGTCCACATTAGCTGCCGTGAGTTGCATTGCTGCAAACACGAGAGCACAAAGGAATAAAATTCTCTTCATTGCAATAGCGATATATGAAATTAATAAAACGTAATAATTTGAATGACGAATTACCCGTCTTGAAGACAGGAGGACAATAAAGGTTACATTTTCATCTCGTATGCAGGTTAGCAAATGGTTTATGCCTAATAGGTGATGAATTATCTCGCAAAGGTAATTAAATTTAACGAAAATACAACTTAATTGCGCTTTATTTTTTATTCTTATACATAAAAGCTTGGGGCTCAGGCGCGATTGCGCCTGAGCCCCAAGCGAGTTTCCTTGTGAAATGTCCCCAAAAGAATCAGAAGACGTTCACTGTCAGCACAATGATTATTTTATCCCCAGCAATCTGTCGATAAGCGTTGTCACGTCATTGATATCTACAACCTTATCAGCATTCAAGAAACACCACGATTGGCCTTAATGCCAGCCAAAGCACTAAATGCAACAACCGCACCGAATAAAAATATTATATATTGTTTCATATAGCTTATAAGGATAAAATGTTATGATTTTTGGTTATTCAGATAACATCATCTGCAAATACACTGATTAGCTCACACATGCGCAACTAAGCATGCTGATTTATCACAGGAATGCCCTTTCAAAAAAAACTTGGGATTCGGGTGCAATGTGCACCCAAACCCCAAGCAAAGGTTTTGCTTTTGTTCAGCAATCGATCAATTTTGGGTCAAGAGCTTATCGATGAGTACTGTCACGTCATCGATGGTGACAGTTCCGCTACCATTAACATCGGCGCAAATCTCACAAGCAGCATTTGAACCGCTCAACAGGTAATCAATCAGCATTGTCACATCATCGATTGAGATTGCTCCGTCATGATTCACGTCACCAGGAGCGTAGCTGTGGTCATTCTCTAACAATGTGACAGACTGGGTGTTACTCCAAGCGCTCTCGGTACCATCGGTATAGACGGTTTTCACCTTGAAGAAGAAGGTGCCTCCTGCCTCGAGATCCTTAACAGTATAATTCATACCGGTGATGCCTGTGATGAGACGACTTGCTGCATCACCTTCCTCGGCAACAGCATTCAGTGAATTCAACTCGTTCACGTCGCCCACATAGACCTTAATCATGTTCATGTCAGGCGAGAAATAGCTCTCGGTCGAGGTGATGGTGATCTTCTCGCCAGCACTACCGGTCACAAGCCAGGTATAGGTGTTACCCGCATTGAAATTATGACCAACAGCAGCGGTTTGAGTGGAACCCACAGTAAGGTTGCCGCTTCCATAATAGCCGCTCACAGTGGTAATCTGCATGGTGAAGACATCATTGTCATATCCCTCAGGAATAGTATAGGAGATGTAACCGTCATTAGAGTAGTTGCTGAAGTAATAAGCCGAATTACCCACTTTGACACCATTACCACTCCAGGGAGCAGTCAGGTTGATGCTCTCGTAGCTGCCCGGATACTCGTTACCGTCCAGCGAGTCAAGCAAAGCCACAGAAGGCTTGGTGCTCACCTTCAGGGTGTAACTGTCCACATACTTGTCGGCGGTCTCATCAGTCCAGTCAGCACGGAACTGGGTGAGGCTGATGAAGGCTTCGTCGGCGGGTTGCATCACGGGGGCATAAGTCTCCAGTGTGGCAGTGCCGTTGATGGTAACGGTCTTGTCCTCGGCATCAGGATTGCTCAAGGTGACGGTTGCAGTGTGGGTACCTGAAGTTGCAGGTGCATAGGTCACGGTAATCACCTTGCCTTCCTCGAAGTCACTGGCGGCAACGCTTGTGGCGTCAATCGAGAAGCAACCGCTCGGGTCGTTGAGCGTCAGGGTGATGCTGCCGGTGATATCTTGACCCTTCACTTTAAAGGTGGCAGTAGAAGTCTGCTCGGCCAGAGCTTCCATATTCAGCACGCTGGGACTCACCTTGATGCCGGGGCCCTGGAGAGGAGGCTGAATGCCGATAACGGCCTGCTGATAAACATCGAAATTATAGTAACTGTAACCGAATGCGTTCAACGAGCACCAGTCGTTGCCGTCACCACTCCAACCGAAGTTGATGTGATACTTGTTGGTGCTGCTGTCATAACCGTCAACATTAAATGCATGGCCGCCATTGCCGCTGCCATCCACTGCACAGAACACGATAGGACGCTCGGCAAGAATCTCGGTCTGGAGGATTTCGGCCCACTCGGCATCGGTATAAAGCGTTTGACCACCACTGTAGGCGCTGGTTTTCTTCACCACCTGAACAGTTTCGGAATCATAGCCCATGAGGGTGAACGCATCTGCAATCAGGCTCACGCTGTCGGCGTCAATACCACTACCGCCGGCACTGCTGTTACCATATTCCATGCGTTCAGCCTGGCCAATATAGCGCATCAGCGTGGCCACGGCATTGCCCTGTGCAGGTGTGTAATTGCCAGTGTAGTCATCCAGCATGTTATCCCAATCAAAGGTCACCGAGGGCAGTTCATCCACATGCACATAACTGCCGCCCCAATATGACGTGGACAAATAGCAGTCATAAGCGGGAATGACGGGTGTCGGGTCAGTCGGGAATTTCCAATAGTAAAACACCATTGCTGCCGAGGTTGCAGGACAACCAGTGTAGCACTGGGTGCCACTGATGACGCACTGGTCCCAATAGGGGTCCAATTGGTCCCAATTACAAGTCAACAGCGGGCCGACAGATGTAGCCCTGAGCTTAGGAGTGTTGCGAGGGCTGGGAACTGGATCAACTTTCAAAGCAGGATTCTTCTGCAGGAATTCAATCGCATCACGGTACTGATTAAGCATGTCTTGAAGTCCGGGAGGAATATTGTCCATATCAAGGCTGTAGTCACCATAGGCAAGGATATCTACAGCACGGTCATCGCCAGCTACAATTACATAGGACTTGCTGGTCGTAAAAATGTAATACACAGCTTCACCGCTTTTCACACGGCTCATTTCAGCTTTAACCAACTTGGGACTTTCGGTTCTTGGCAAATTAATCATTCCATGATTATCATGAGACAGGAACCTGACGGCAGATTTAGCTGCGGCAGATTGATCCACCGGTGCGGCCGACAATGACATAGCCGCAACAGCGGCTGCTAACATGAACAAAAACTTCTTCATAAATAGTTGATATTAATGGTTATTAAATAATTAGTTGATGGCAGGTGATTATGTATCACTATTATTTTCGGCTACAAAGTTACAAAATATTTGAATTGCAAATGGATTTATCACAAAAAATAAACACCAGAGTCATTGCTATTTTATTTTTATACATTATACATTTTTTCGTTCTGTGCGATTTACATTTTTTATCATATAATCAACGATTTAGTAAAAAAGACTGAAACAATGCTAATTGTTTACAAAAATAAATTAAATTGCTTTGTAGTTTGCATCTGTAACTTTATATTTGTGCCTTTAAAGTCCGGCAATAGCTGGTTTTTAACCTCACAACATAACAATAAGATGCACATGATCAAACAATTACGCTTTGTCTTCTTGGCTGTACTGACACTGATGTGTGTGTTACCAGTGGTAGCACAAGTGCGTCATGTGACCACCGTCAATCCAGCAACCAAGCATTCTTATGTCGAAGTCTATGAGTTTGAGTATGTTGACATCCAACCACAATTTCCCGGTGGTGAGCGAGGACTCATCAACTTCATCAACAAGACGCGCGAGTATCCCTATCATGCCTACAAGAACCGCATTCAGGGCCGCGTTTTGTGCAGTTTCATTGTGGGCACCGACGGCAAGGTGAGCGACGTTAGGGTCATTCGCGGTGCGGGTGATGAGAGCCTGAATCGTGAAGCCGTCCGCGTCATCGGTGAGATGCCCAAGTGGAGCGTGGGCAAAGTCGGAGGACACGCAGTCCCTGTGAGGGTTGTGCTTCCCATCGCCTTCCGCCTGTAACAACGACAACACATGATTCCCCATACAAGCAACCGGCATCTCGTCGGTTGCTTTTTGTTTCAAGAAATCAACTTGGTTAATGATGATCAGAATTCCGGACGGGACTCCAGAGTGATGGGGGCCCCTGTGGCCGGATGAATGAAGGTGATTCGTTGGGCATGGAGCATCAAGCGCTGAGCGGCACGGCCATAGAGGCGATCACCCACGATGGGACAATTCAGTCCCTGCGGATGAGATGCGTGGACACGCAACTGATGCGTGCGACCCGTCAGCGGTTCCATTGCCACACGAGTCATGTTGTCGGCACGTTCCAACACATGATAACGGGTCACGGCCGTTTTGCCTCGGTCACGGTCCACCCGCTGGCGAGGGCGGTCCTCAATGTCGGCAATCAGTGGCAAGTCTATTTTGCCTTCATCCTGCGGCACGATGCCGTCGAGCAGAGCGATATAGTTTTTCCTGATGGTATGGTTTTCAAACTGTTGCTGCAACGACTTGTGGGTGGCCTTGTCTTTAGCAAACACCACCAAGCCTGAAGTCTCTTGGTCCAGACGATGAACCACAATGGGTCCTGTGGCTTCGGGGTGCGCAGACTGATAACGGGTGAGCAGACTGTCCTCCAACAGTTTTCCAGGCACAGTAAGCATCCCTGAAGGCTTATTGAGCACTGTGAGCCACTGATCATCATACACAACCTCAAGTGCCACATCCTTCATCGATTTTCCAAGCACATTTTCCTCAACCTCAACGCCTTGAAGCATAAATTCAAGGATGGGTTTACACTTGCTGCGGCAGGCTGGATAGAAATGACCGTGATGGCGCACCTCGCCCACGGGTGATTCTCCCCACCAGAATTCGGCCATGCACAAGGGACGCAATCCATTGATATAAGCATAGTTGAGCAAGCGCGGCGCACAACACTCTCCAGCCCCGGAGGGTGGCAAAGTGCCAAGCGGCTTGAAGACATCGACAAGGTCACGACGCTCACCACGGGCATTACTCACGACAAAGAGGCGGAAAATACGCTCTTGCAACGCCTCGCTCATCGACTTGCGTTTTGACTTTAAAGCGTCAATCCGACTACTATAATTAGCGATTTCATCGGCGATCTCAGCCATTTCAACCTCTTGCCGATGGCGGATGCGTTTCAACTCGGCCTTCTCAAACCGACTTTGGTTGAGTAATGCCTCTTGCTCGTCAGATGACAAGTCACGGTTGCTGCGTTGTGCATCCCGCTCCTGTTTGTGACGCGCCATTAAAGCCTTGAAATCGGCGATTTCATCGGCAAACAGCTGCTTTTTCTCGGCCTCGCGCTTCAACAAAGTCGCCAATTCGGGAGCCTGTTCCAAGCGTGCGACCTCATGGTTGATGGCTGTTATTTGAGCCTCGCCACGTTTAAACTCACCCTGCGGGTCCAACAGGTCATAAACCGGCGGCACAAAATAGTCATGCCTGACCGAGCCAGCCAAGTTGCCCGAGAAAGCGGCAAGGAAACCCAAACGGCCCTCACCGTCCTTGGCAACCAATACTCCCAGCATCTTGCCTGCTGCCATTTCATCGGCCCAATCGGTACGAGTGGAGACATACTGCTGTACCTGCTGGGCCGCCATCACGGCCAACGGATGCGGCTCATAGCAGAATGGACACGTGAAACGTGACGGCAAATCCACCGTCATTGCTTCACTTCCCAACAGATGAAACTTCTCGTTCATTGCCACAAAATTACATCTTTTTTCAGCCATTATAACCATTCGACCCGAGAATTGCTGTATATTTGCAGAGTAAAAGCAATTAATTTATAATCAGTATGTATCTACCACAGGATCCGTTCATCAAGTCACAGTACATAAACATGATGCTGAAGACCAATAACATGGACTTGCAGACTTTTTGTATCAGTGCCAACATCGATATGAATCAATTGCTCTACGAAATGGGGAGAATAGGAATCTCCTATGACGCTGCCAATCGACAATTCAGAACTCATTAATCACTCATATTGCAATGAAATTTATCTCGTGGAACGTGAACGGCTTGAGGGCCGTGGTGGGTAAAGGATTCAGCGACATCTTCAAGGAGCTGGATGCCGATTTTTTCTGTCTGCAGGAGACCAAGATGCAGGCCGGACAGCTGGACCTGGAATTTGAAGGCTACCGATCCTATTGGAACTATGCCGATAAGAAAGGCTACTCGGGAACAGCCATCTACAGCCGCCATGAACCATTGAGTGTGAATTACGGCATCGGCATCGAGGAACACGACCACGAGGGACGCGTCATCACGCTGGAAATGCCTGATTTTTACCTGGTGACCTGCTACACGCCCAACAGCCAGGACGGGCTGCGCCGTCTTGACTACCGCATGACATGGGAGGACGCCTTCCGGGCCTACCTGCTGGAGTTGGACAAAAGGAAGCCCGTCATCGTGTGTGGCGACCTTAACGTGGCACATCAGGAAATTGACCTGAAGAACCCAAAAAGCAATCGCAAGAACGCTGGTTTCACCGATGAAGAACGCGAAAAGATGACCGTTCTGCTGGGTTCGGGGTTCACCGACAGTTGGCGCTTCTTCAACCCCGATTTGGAGGGTGTTTACTCGTGGTGGAGTTATCGTTTCAAGGCACGAGAGAAGAACGCGGGCTGGCGCATCGACTACTTCTTGGTGAGCAACCGTCTGCAGGAGCGACTTTCAGATGCTAAAATCCATACCGAAATCTATGGCAGCGACCACTGCCCTGTGGAAGTGGATCTTTCCATAGATTAGCAACTATAGACAATCGACAAAGAATTATGGCAATCGAACAAAAGAAATATGACTTTGACCGCGTTGTGAGGCTGGTTTTGACCGTCATCAGTGTGGGTGTGGGCGTGTGGCTCGTCAACTACCTGAGCCCGGTGCTCATGCCGTTTGTCGTGGGTTTCATCCTGGCCTACATCATCGAACCGCTGGTTGAGTGGCTGCAACGCAAGGCACACATCAAGGCACGCGGCATTGCCGTTGTGCTGGCTCTCATCATCGTCATCGCGGTGATTGCCGGACTATGCTGGCTCGTCATCCCCTATCTGATTGACGAATTTGGCACCATGTCTAAACAACTTGCCGCCTATGCCAAGACCTCGTTGCGGGTTCCCTACGTTCCCGCCGAAATCAATGACTTCATCCAGCGCTATATCGACGTGGAGAAAATCAATGAAATCTTCTCCAAACAGCAATGGATGGACATCATCAACAAGGCCATATCAGGGGCCTGGTCGGTGGTCGGCGGAACGATGAGTGTCATCTTCAACATCATCTCGTGGTTCATCGTGCTGCTGTACATGTTCTTTATCTTATTGGACTTCAACAAATTGTCACGCGCATTTAAGGCAGCAATCCCAAGGAAATACCGCCGCATGGCGTTGCGCATCTTCGGTGACGTAGCCGACACGATGAGCCGATACTTCCGCGGTCAGGCGGCTGTGTCATTTTTTGTTGGCGTGATCTTCGCCATCGAGTTTTACATCATCGGACTGCCCATGGCTATTGCTTTCGGACTGTTTGTTGGGCTCTTGAACATGGTGCCCTACCTGCAACTCATCTCGATTCCCATCGCCGCATTCCTGTGTCTGGTGGCTACAGCAGCCACTGGAGGCAGTTTCTGGGTGATGTTTGCTTGGGTCATTCTGGCCTATATTATCTGTCAGATCATCCAGGACATGGTGCTCATTCCCACCATCATGAAGAATCAGATGGGCCTGAACCCTGCCATCATTTTCCTGTCGTTGTCGCTCTGGGTCTATGTGTTGGGATTCATCGGACTGATCATCGGACTACCGTTAACGACGCTCATCATCTCCTATTACTGCGAGTTTGTGCTGCACCAGCCCAATCCGCTGTACAAGAACAAAAAGAAGCAAAAAATCAAAGACAGCAAGGCGCCCTTGGCTCTGACATCATCCTTCCTCAACCAATATAATAACCAGGAAAAGAAAGAGTAATTTCAGCCATCGAGGCAGTTCCTCATTCTTAACTTCTAACTCCTGATGTCCAAGACATTAATCGTCATCACGGGGCCCACAGGTGTGGGTAAGACGGCGACAGCCATCCGGCTGGCGCAGCGACTGCATTGCGACATCATCAATGCCGACTCTCGCCAGATTTATCGCGGCATACCCATCTGCACCGCAACGCCTTCGCCCGATGAATTGGCTGCAGTGAGACATCATTTTGTGGCATTCAAGGACTTAGAAGAAAGCTATAGCGCGGCCCAATTCGAGGAAGACGTTCTGGCATTGCTGCCCTCGCTGTGGCAGCAGAGCGACACAGTCGTGATGTGCGGCGGCTCAATGCTCTACGTCGATGCCGTGTGCCGCGGCATTGACAAATTGCCCGATATCTCGCCCGAAGTGCGTGCTACCGTTAAAGAGAAACTCGCTCGGGAAGGGTTGAAAAGTCTTGTCGCTGAATTGGAGCAACTTGACCCCGAGTATGCCGCAACCATCGACCATAAGAACACCAACCGCGTGTGCCACGGTGTGGAAATCTGCCGCCAGGCAGGCGTGCCCTACTCCACCCTGCGCACCGGCAAGGTCAAGCCGCGCGACTTCCGCATCATCAAACTGGCACTCAACATCGAGCGCGACGAACTCTACTGCCGCATCAACAACCGCGTTGACCGAATGATTGAGGCGGGGCTGGAACAAGAGGCGCGCTCGGTCTACCATCTGCGTCACCTCAACTCGTTGAACACCGTGGGCATGAAAGAGATGTTCGCCTTTTTCGACGGCACAATGGATCGCAATACCGCTATCGAACGTATGAAGAAAAACACACGTGTGTATGCCAAAAAGCAACTCACCTGGTACAAGCGCGACACGGACATCGTCTGGGTCACCCCCGATAAAGCAATCCCCACCGCCTTGCACCTGTTGGCAGACGGTGAGGATGCGTAATCAATATCCTGAATTCCTGATTATTGCATAATCGCTTGGATAATGGTGTTGATGTCTCCAATGTTGACTTCGCCGTCGCCATTGACATCAGCCGGCAAGGATTGTTCACCAGGTGACAAGATAGCATTAATCACCGAGTTCACGTCGCCCAAATTCACTTCACCATCACCATTGACATCGCAAGGATTTCCTTCAGAATCAGTGTAATACAACGAGAAATCATCTAAATAAGTAGCTGCGTTGCCTCCGCCAAACATCGTGATGCGGAAGATGGCTGGCTGATTGGCGGTGATATTCAACAGCCATGTTGCAACAATTTCACCCTTCACGGGCACCGTAATGGCATCCTCGCCATCGAAGGCATTGGCAGTCTCCCAAGTTTCACCGTTGTCCAACGAATAGGTCAGTCGATACTTAGCCTCGGAAGACGTCGGATTGAAGAAGGTTGCCTGAGCCATGAAGAAATCATGGGCGATGGGCTCGGCACTGGTCACATGACTCGGTTTTTTCATCATCACCGCATTCGTACCATTACACTTTCCCTCACCCGGGGCACGCACACCGCACTTGTAAAAAGTCCATGTGGTGAAATTACCCTGCACATTGGACTGGCTCGTGCTGCTATTAGCAGTCATGGACTCAAAGTCCTCAACCAACTCCTGACAAGGTGGCAAAACCAAGATACGCTCGACAGCATCGACGGCATCATACCAACCCTCCATTTTCTGCAAGTGATTGCCGCTCTCGTCATTCACCATCAATTCATATGTTCCCCATTCGGCCGGTGCTGTGAGTTGCATCTCATAGCTCTTCGTCTCGTTGCTGTGAAGCTGCACCTCACACATTTCGCTAGTGGCCACTTCATTGCCATCCTTCAGTAACGACAGATAAATATTGCCCTTAGGACCATCTATGTTTGACCAGCGCATTTCGTATGAAAGATTCACACCGACAGTGAAGGACTCGTTAGTTGTAATGCCACGAGGCACCACAAAGGATTCCAGTTCATAGCTATTGGCCAGGAAACAATCTGTCAAATAAGCCGTGTCGTTGCGCACGGTCATCTTGACGTACAAATCCTTGCCACTGAAATCACGGACTTTTTGGTCAAAGTTGACACCGCCGTCTTTAGAATAATTCATTTTAATCTTGTATTCACCATCGGCGAGAGTTGACGGCAACTCAAATTCATAAGTATTACGGAACGAGAACCAATTATCCAAAGATTGCTTGATGTCTTCTCGATGGTTAACGCACTCCACTCCAGCAGCATCAATGACACTGAACGAAGCCGGAATCAAGGCATAATAACGGATTCTGTCACCAAATTGTTCGTAACCCGCAGTGTCCAGCATATTGCCTTCGACAATGAAGTTATCGGTTCTTAACTCCACCTGACTTCCCAAAGGAACAGCAGGATTGACTGGAATCAACTGGGAACGGATGTACATGACATCATCAATCTCGTCGGCACGCGCTTCGGGGACAAGACCGAAGAAGCCATCCTGCATATACTTGAAATCAGAACCTGATGATGGTGCCAGTACCGATACAAGGAAATAGCCGTCATAGGAACCGCCCCAACCCCAATTGACATGATAATAGCCATCGGCATCAATGCCATCGAGCACGAAACAGTGACCACCGGAACTGGTGGGATTTATAGTATATCCGCAATAGACAATGGGTCGCTGAGCACTGATTTCATCGACCAGAAATTGATCCCATTCCGCGGCATTATAATAGTCGCGACTCAGGATATAGCTATTGTCGTTATACTTGAAATAACGTTTCAGAGCCATCAGAGCAACCACTTCAGAAGCACCGCTGCTGCTGCCATAATTCATATCTATTGAGATGCCCACATCAGACATCAACTTGGCCACGGCATAGCAAGACTCGGGACTGCTGTTCTCATCATACTCATTGAGCATTAAATCCCATTGATAGACCGACTGGCTGAAGTCAGCACTGAGCTCTGTGGGTGTCATATCGTTCACGTTACAGTAGTATCCATGGCTACCCTGGCCCACATCGGGCCACTGGTAATAGTTCATCACCTGAGCGACTCCCGTTGCCACACATCCAGTCACAGCACGCAAGACGGCGCCGCCTGGGGTGGTATAAGTTGGGCAAAGGTCATTATATGGAGCATCCTGATCCCAACGGGTCGTCAGCAATGGCGACACTACAACCGACTGTTTAGCGGGTTGGTGAGCCATCACGTTGCCATGGGTTTGCAGATAGGCGATTTGTCGATTCATCTCACCCATCCAGTACTGCACAGCAGGAGGAAGGCTGGCCGAAGAGAAATCCCCCTCGTCACCATAGCCCAACACCTGTGGCAAGCGGTCATCGCCAGCCACTACCACAAAACCGCTGTTTGTGCCATGATCAAAGACATAAAAGCGTTCATTCTCGGCAGTATAGGCAAGTCGCAACGCTGATTGGGTTGCTGGGGCCCTAAACACAGTTGAGTGGGCCGAAAAGAATCTATTGGCCACTTGACGGGCCTCGGTTTCCCCAACATGAGCAGCCTGAAGGCCACAAACTGTTGCCATAGCGATGGCGACAACAACAAGAAATCGTTTCATATCAAATATGTTCAAGTTTTAAATAAAAATCACACCTAAAACTTCGCAAAGGTAATACTATTTTGGTGCTTCACACTAATTTGAAAGCAAAATTCCGGTTTCAGCACCTTAGCCAGGAAAGACAAGACTAGTTTACAGCGGGCCACAGATGAGTGTTCTCTCCCGATGTGGCTCGTCTAAAATTCCCAAGTATATCAAAACTGACTGTTTACTCAACCCAGGAGTTGAGAGATGGTGGCGGTGACACGGCGAGCGGTGGTGTAGTCGAGTGCAGCCTCGTTGGCGCCCGGACGCCCCATATAAAGGTTGGGATTGACATACTGCATAGCGCTTGCAAATGACTCGCGGGCCGAGAAATGGAACTCGTGCAACCCCGTCGCCTCTCGAATATCGCGGATGTTCTGCTCGGTCACGCCGCTGCCTGCCATAAGAATGATGCGACCCGCCGCTTGACGGTTGAGCCTAGCCAACAGTTCCACACCTTGAATGGCCTTGGGCTGCTGACCCGAAGTGAGGATGCGGTCAAACCCAAGGTCGATGACGGTTTCCAAAGCCTGTTCAGGATCAGCCACGCGGTCAAAGGCGCGATGCATCGTCACACTCATACCACGACTGCACTCCATCAGGTAGCGGTTCTTCTCCTCGTCAATCGTGCCATCGGCTTTCAGACAGCCGAACACGACACCGTCCACGCCCAATTCACGGCACACGGCAATGTCGGCCGCCATGCGCTCTACTTCCAGGTCTGAATACAGGAAGTCGCCACCACGGGGACGGATAATCACATGCAGACGTGTCGTGGTCAATACACGGCGAGCCACCTTGATTTCTCCATAACTGGGTGTTGTGCCACCCTCAGGGATGCCGACACACAATTCCACACGGTCGGCTCCACCCTCTTGTGCCGCCAAACAGGATTCCACCCCGTTGGCGCACACTTCTACCATGAATTCTTCACGTTTCATGAGTTCCCGCTATCAAATACCGGTCATGAAATCTACTTGAAGAGGTAGGTTGTCACACTCTCGTGGCCCAGAAAGAATGCCTTGGCCTTGATAACCTGCGGCTGATTCTTGATAGGCACGGGTGCCGTCCAATGCGGCGAGTCGATAGTGGGCTCACTGCCATCAAGGGTATAGGTCACCAGCTGGTCAGGGTACTGAGTATTGATGAGTAATTTGCCATCGACCAGCTTGACGCCCGGAGGTCCCACGCGGAAGTTGTAACCCATGCCATGAAGCAGTGGCAACTCACGGGTACCGATCTTCAGGTTATACTGATGGCGGGCCTCGTTATAGGCTTTGGTGTCGGTCAGGTCCTTGCTCCACTCGGGCATGGCAGACCATGCACGCTCGCTCACGCCAAACATCTTGGGCAACAGCATGTATTGCACTTCGTCAAACGAGCGCAGTGTCTCGCCCCATAACTGAGCCTGCACACCAATGATATTCTCGGGTTTCTCCAATTTGGCTTTTCCGTCACCGGCAGTGGTGATGTTGATGGGTGAGCCATCCACGGCAGTGCGTGCTGTGGCGTAGATGTTGGCAGGCAAAGCGCTCCAAGAGTCAAACTCGTCCACCTTGCCACCCCAGTGCAAACCCTGCTCATTCTGGTGCCAGCTGTAACCCATGTCCATGTAGAAGTTGGTTACATTGGACAGAATAACGGGATAACCATCGTTGGCAAGACGATAAGGCACATCGGCACGTGAACCCACTGTGCTCCAAGCATTCACGCCTGCCACTCGTGAAGCCACGACGGCATTGAACTCAGGCTTGTGGTCCAAGGCCACTTCTTGCCATCCCTCGATGCGGATTTTGTGCGCCTCGAGCATAGCGCTGATGCGCTTGATGTAATACTCGCTCACCTCATGCTGACTCGTCAGATGCTCGCGCGCCATCAGAGCCTGCACGTCGGGACTCTTGTCCCATGCACCTCGTGGCACTTCGTCGCCACCAAGATGCACAATTTCAAGCTTCAGTCCGGCTTCCTTATACATCAGCTGCAATTCTCCAACGACACGGTCGATAAAGCGGTAAACATCATCGCTTGCGACATTGAGCACATTGTCGTGATAGGACTGGGCCGAAGTGTAAGTGCTCTGGTTCTTGTCATCCCACAAGTGGAACTGCTCGGCAGTCGGGTTAGTCATGGCACGGTTTTTCATCGCCACGATAGCAGCACGGGCGTGACCTGGCGTTTCAATCTCGGGGATGATGCGGATGCCCCGTGACCAAGCATAACGCAGCAAGTCGATAAACTCAGCGCGAGTGATGTATCCATTGGCACACTGCGACAGGTCATCGGGGTTGCCGTTACCGTCAAAAATCTGCGCCAAATAGCCTTTTTCATCAAGAGTGGCACCACGGCGCGAAGCTACCTGAGTCAACTCGGGGAAACCGGGAATCTCCAGTCGCCATGCCTCATCGTCAGTGAAGTGGAACTGGATGACATTGAATTTATAGTAAGCCAGCAGGTCGATGACACGCTTGAAGTCATTCGGTTTGATGACATAATTGCGGGCTATGTCGAGCATGATGCCACGGTAGCCGAAGTCGGGCCAGTCGATAACAAAACAGTTCTGCAAGCGATGACCCTTACTGTGATCCAGAGCGGCAATCAGTGTCTTCACGCCATTCATCAGTGCGGCCTGAGTAGAACCCAGAATCGTGATTTCGCCATCGTGAACACGCAGACTGTAATACTCGCGATTGTCACTCATTTTCTTGTCCAACAGGAGTTTAATCACGGTTTTCTGACCACTGCTTGCATAGATGCCACGCGTTCTCAATTCGCTGATAAGCAGATTCTTGGCACGGCGGTAGCCTCCCCATTGCAGGAATTTACCCGTCTTGATGGTCACCAGACTGCCAATCTGGGTGAAACCGTCTTCAATATCCACCTGCTTGGGTGCGGGAAAGATATCGTAGTCATTGCCTGTATAACCGTCGCCAAAACCATTGATTGCCTCATTATAGGCATACATGTAGTTCCCATCAGGGTAAGCCTTGTGGTCACGCCACTGCCCTGGCTTGTCAAGCGGTGCACGCTTGATGTTAACAGCGATGGGGTGGGTCATGTCGCCATCCAGAACCACATGGCCTCCAGCGGGCATATAATTCTTGTTGATGAGAGCGCCGCCCATCACCACATCAATCACCAGCGAATCACCGGCAGCAAGAGCCTTATAGTTGGCATTTGGCTTGACGCGGTAATAGGAAGTCGAAATCTCCTCGATATCGACAGGGCAACCGGCAGGCAAAGTCACCGAACGCGAGAACTGGTTGAAAAAGAACTGCCAGTTATCACCCAGCGGTTGTTTGGTCACGTTCTTGATGACAAAGCGCGAACTGTAATTGCCTGCCGACGTGTTGTTCTGGCCCATGCGCCAATCTACAGCTATGGGAGACTGGGCACTCATGGCAAATGCGGTCATTACACAAGCGATAAAAGCTAAAAACTTGAATTTCTTCATTTTGCTATGTTGTTTTGTTTAATTATCTGATTCAACAGGTTGTCACAGGCATCTTCGAGCAGGTCAAGCACCAGTTCAAAGCCCTCGCTACCTTCATAGTACGGGTCAGGCACGTAGTCATAATTAGGATACTGACGGATGTAGTCACCCATCATCACCACCTTGTCCTGTTGTTCGGGAGTAGCAGCCAAGCGACACAAGTCATCGACGTTGGCGGCATCCATACCCACAATGAGGTCAAAATCCTCAAAATCATCCCACCGGACACGACGGGCACGATGGGTCAACTCATAACCACGAGGACGGGCATGCACACGCATGCGCTTGTCTGGCAAGTCACCGATGTGATAACCGCCAGTACCTGCCGAGTCAATATAAAACCGCTCAGACAGCCCCCGCTGGTCCACCATGCTTTGCATCACCGCCTGAGCAGCCGGAGACCGACAGATATTGCCCAGACAAATGAACAGCACACTGTATTTATTGGATTCCATCATTTTGAAGGTGCAATATTACAAAAAATGTGGGAAAAATGATGCTTGCACAAGTGATTTTTTCGGTTTTTATATGTAACTTTGCTACCTCAAACGTGAATAACCACCACTTGTTAGTGGTATCTCTAGATAGAAGATAGATGAACCTGAACATCTTGCGCCTGTTGCCGCTACTGCTGTTGATGGGGCTTGCCTTGGCAAGTGTCACCTCATGCGGACTTGGCAGCAAAGAGCAACAAGATACCACGGCTTGGGACTATAAAGCCCCGCCAGCCATGCCGTCAAACCGTGCCATCAGCGGTGACAGCATGGGACTTATTTCTCATGCCGAGATTCATAATCTGCCCACCTATATCGAGCAACGTCCCCTTAAAGAAATCTTCAATGACAGCAATGCCCTGCAGCTTGTCGCTGCAAGGAAAAACGGTTTCAAACCTGTGAAAACCTTGCAAGATGCCTATGGTATCGACAGGCCATTGATCAGGATTTTCTCTTGCGATGCCTATATGCTTGACGACTTGAGCGCCTCGGTACCCTATCTCGTTCCCAAGGCGGCTCAACTGCTCAAGGAAATCGGCTATGCCTTCCAGGACAGCATCCGCAAGCGTGGCGGCAAATCTTACCGCATCAAGGTCACCAGCGTGACGCGCACAGCATTCAGTGTGTCTAAACTCATGCGCCACAACCGCTCTGCGACCGAGAACTCCTGCCATCAATATGGCACCACGTTCGACATTAGCTGGGTGAAATTTGACTGTCTGGATCAGAGCATGGTCATCTCGCTCGAAGACTTGAAGAACATTCTTGCCGAAGTTGTCCTGGACTTCAGGAAGAAGGGCCGCTGCTACGCTATTTTTGAACGCAAGTCAGGTTGCCTGCACATTACAGTGAGATAAAAACAAGATATACATCTTTAAAATAACACCAAAACAATGACCTTACAACAGACGATAGCCGAGTACCTGAAATATACAGGACAAAAAGGCTTAGACATCAGCGCCGCACTCATCGATTGTGACGGCGTACTCTATGACTCGATGAAGTATCACACCCAAGCATGGGTGAAACTCATGAAGAAGAACGGCATTAAATGCACCCGAGACGAGTTCTATGAACTGGAGGGCATGACCGGCAGCGAAATCATCAAGATGAAATTCAAGACCGGTGCCGGCAAGAACATCACCGACGACGAAGCACATGCCTTGTATGGCGTCAAGACGCGCTACTTTCGCGAATTGGGCGAGACGCCCGTGATGCCTGGTGCCGTGCGCGTGCTGGAAGCACTCAAGGAGGCCGACGTGGACCGCATACTGGTGACGGGTTCACAACAGGATACCTTGCTGGAACGCATCGAAAAAGATTTCCCGGGACTCTTCAGCGAAGTCAAGGTCACTGGTCATGACGTGCGCAAGGGTAAACCCAATCCCGAGCCTTTCCTAAAGGCGATGGCCAAGGCCGATAAAAAGCCCCACCAGTGCATCGTCATCGAGAATGCCCCATTAGGTGTGCAGGCTGCCCATGCCGCCGGATGCTTCACCATCGGCGTGACCACCGGCCCAATTCCCGAGAAGGATCTGCTCAAAGCCGGCGCCGACCTCGTCTATAAGAACATGGACGAACTCGCAGCCGCACTGCCAGCATTGCTGGTGGCTTTAAGCATCGTCAAAGCCTGAGCTCAAACTACGAACTACACGAATCAAACTGATTGGCTTCGGCTTTTTTATGATTTGTGTACTTCGTAGTTTTTTGATTATGGAACAGAACCTCATATTCACCAACGACGTCGAGCGCACCATCGAACGGCTGACCGACGGCGGCGACCACAACATGACGGTGTGGATTGCCGACGTGAACACCGCACGCCTGTTGCCCAGCCCTGACCATATCATTACCATCGACGATGGCGACGAAAATAAGACCTTGACTACAGTGACACATGTCTGGGACGAGATGGAACGCATGGGTGCAACACGGCAAACTGTGGTCATCAACCTGGGCGGTGGAATGGTGACCGACCTGGGTGGATGGGCTGCTGCAACTTTCAAACGCGGTGTGAGGTTCATCAATGTGCCAACGACGTTATTGGGTGCCGTCGATGCCGCAGTGGGCGGCAAAACGGGCATCAACTACGGGGGTTTGAAGAACGAGATAGGTTCATTTGCTCCCGCAAGCGATGTGATTATCTCAACCCGCTTCTTCGACACCCTGCCCGTGCAAGAGATGAAATCGGGTTTTGCCGAGGTGCTCAAGCATGCCATGCTGAGTGACCGCAGCATGTTCCTGCAACTGCTCGACCACGATTTTTCTGCTCCCATCCAGCATGATGAGTTGCTGGAGCAGTTGCGCCATTCGGTGCAGGTTAAAGTCAACATCGTTGCACGTGACCCCCATGAGCAAGGTGAGCGCAAAGCCCTCAACCTGGGCCATACTGTGGGACACGCCTTCGAGAGCCTGGCCATGAAACGCAGCACTCCTATCCCTCATGGCTATGCCGTGGCATGGGGATTGGTCACCGAGGCCATTCTCTCGCATATCAAACTGAACTTCCCAAGCGAGGATGTACACCGGCTAGGGCATTTCGTGCGCGACAATTACCGCGACTTCCCGTTCACATGCGATGACTATGATGAGTTACTGGCGTTGATGCGCCACGACAAGAAAAGCCGCAATGGTGAAATCACCTGCACACTGCTGAACACAGTGGGCGACTACCGCATCGAACAGACGGTCTCTTCCGATGACGTTACCGCGGCACTTGACATCCTGCGCGACCTGCTTGGTGTGTGAATCACCAAGAAAAGCCAGCATTGTGATACAACATTCAAGATACGGATTAAGCTATTAACAACTTAAAAATCAAAGAGAAATGAAAATGTATTTATTAATTGCCATTGTGGCGTTAGCAACAGCCTTCGGCGCCTATGCCGAAGCAGGTGATATTTCCCTGGGCGGACAGTTCGCCTATGCAAGCAAGAACTCAATGGCGGGTTTGGGCCTGCAGGTCCAGTTCGAGCCCGTCACAAACTTGCGTTTTGCTCCTGAATTCATCTATTATTTCGAGAACGACGGCATGAGTGCGTTGAATGCCAATTTGAATGTCCACTACGTCATTCACACCAGTTCAGCATTCGCCATCTATCCACTGGCTGGCTTCACCTATGCACATTTCAAGTTTGATCACATTGTAGGTGACACTTCTAAGGACCGCTGCGGTGCAAACATCGGTGTGGGAGCACAGTATAGGATTAAGGAACAGCTATACTTCTTCACCGAGGAGCGCTTCCAAATCTTGAAAAACTGGAACCAGTCGGTCACGGTCCTGGGGCTGAAATACACTTTCTAAAAAGCCTTACTTCTTCAAGCATCAACGCTTGAAGACTGCCGTCTCATTGAGGGCGACATATCCTCTTGGCAGCGCAGGCCCCAAGGAAGACAACAGTTTTCAGCAAAACTGTACATGGAATAATTCTCCTTAAGTTATTATGTCCCAAGCTGCCACGGTGGCTTGGGATTATTATCTCCAGTGCCAGAGACGAGTAACAGCGTGGGTGATAGTGCGCAGGTGAAGATCCTTGCCCAATACCACCAGCATCACTGCAAAGAGGATGAAGAGGATGCCGACAATGAGCCTGGGCGTGAGCATCTCGCCAAACACCAGCACTCCGATAGTCACAGCAGTCAACGGCTCCAATGCACCCAAAATAGCAGTCGGCGTAGCGCCCACATGATGTACCGCAACAGTCATGAAAACCAACGAAAGGATAGTAGGCACAATGCTCAGCCAAACAGCAAACGACCAGGCACGTGGCGAGGGCAAGACCTGCAGATACAATTCTGGTGAAGTGAAAGAGTATAGTATTAATGTGATTTCACACACCAGCATGGCATAGAAAGTGACCTTGAATGACGACATCCTGATGTTCGACTGGTTGACCACGATGATATAGACCGCATAGGCCAACGATGACAGCACACACAGGATAATGCCCACAGCGCTCAGCGAGGCGCCTGTCTCGCCCTTGTACAGCAGACCAATGCCCACAAGAGACATGGCTATGGCAATGACAGTCATTGTTGAAACACGTTCCTTGAAGAACATTGCCATAATCACGGCCACCATCACGGGATAGACAAACAGGATGGTCGAGGCAATGCCGGCATCCATGAAGTGGAAGCTCTGGTAATAGGTGATGCTCGATGCGGCAAACAGGATACCTAACGAGAACAGCACCTTGAACTCATGGCGCGTCACCTTGAATGATTCGCGCTTTGCTAACATCACAATGACCAATATAATCACAGCCAAACCAAAGCGGTGGGCCAACACCGTGGCTGTGTTCACCCCTTCTTCATAGAGGGGTAGCGCTCCGAAAGGGTTAGTGCCGTAGCATACCGCCGACAGGATAGCGCACAGAATTCCAATGGTTTTAGATTTTTTCATCGCATGTTGATTTAAAGTGTCTCAATCATGAGCCTAGCGCTTGAAGCGGGACATCTCATAGAGAGCCGGCAAGGCCTGGCCGTTGGCACTGTTGAACAAGCCGCGGTTAAGACCCCAATTGCTCTTCTCAAAGCGAGTGCCGTAGCGGTTCTCCTCTGGATACCACCAAAAGAGGCCCGTCACATTGTCGTGGAGGTTAAGTTCCTTGACCAGTTGGGCGGTGAATTCACGTTGTCCATCAATGGTGCCTGGTAAACATTGAGAAAAATCCTCCTCCCCACGATTCACACCATCGTGCAGGTAATAATAGGCTGCCTCGACAATCATCACGGGTTTATCAGGATAGCGTTCGGCAAGTGCGTTGAGTGTCAAACCCAAGTTGGGTATCGTGCCATGCCACATGGGATAGTAGCTCAACCCGATGATATCATAGTCTACACCTGCCATTGCCAAGCGGTCATAGTAGTTGCGAGTCATCTCCCACACGCCAGCCTTTTCAGTGTGGATGATGATACCCGCATTAGGACACACTTCACGGCATGCCTTGCAGCCTGCTTTCAGCAAACTTGTGAATTCGCCCCAGTTCTCATCATTCATTGGGTCAACACGTCCCACCGGCCAATCCATTCCGAAGGTGATTTCGTTACCCACCTGAATGGTCGCTGGTTCAGCACCTGCGGCCTTTAATGCCATTAGACAATGACGGGTGTAATGATAGATACTGTCAGCCAAAGCCATTGCGCTCAGTCCCTCCCAACGCTTGGGGGTGAATTGTTTTGCCGGGTCGGCCCATGTGTCACTGTAATGGAAATCCAACATCACCTCAAAGCCGCGTGCCTTGATGGTCTTGCACAAGTCGATGACATAATCCAAATCCTGGCACACCCCCTCATCGTGATGACGTCCAGGAGCATTCTGCGGGTCCACAAACAAGCGCACGCGCATCATGTTCCAACCTTGTTGCTTGAACAAATCATAAGGATCAACTGTCACTCCACACGAATCCTTGTAAATAACACTGTTGCGGGCATTGGATGTCATCATCGAGATGTCTCCGCCCAACCACGGCTGAGCCATCACAGGAAACATAACGGCAACAGCCAGCATCATTATTGTCACAACACGTTTCATCATATCTTAACTTGAATTTAATAATATCAACAATTAAAAAAGTGCCGATAATCAATGACTATCAGCACTCTTTGCGATGTCGGGGTGACTAGATTCGAACTAGCGACCCCACGCCCCCCAGACGCGTACTCTAACCGGACTGAGCTACACCCCGATCGCACTTAACGAGACAAATTTGTTTCGAAAAGCGGTGCAAAGTTAATACCGATTTATATACTGACCAAATTTTTAAACGACTTTTTTTACGACAGCTTTATGAAAATTGCCATAAACTACTGATTATAAGAAAAATAATAGAGACGCAAAAAAAATTGCGTCTCTACGTTTTTCCCATTCAAAAGAATGTGATTAATCAGTTGATGCCATTACTCGGCCTTGCCGTCGCTACCCAGCACCTCAATGATTTTGTGCTTGTAGAGCCTTACCATCTCGTCGCGGGCGGGACCACAGTACTTGCGGGGATCAAACTCGCCGGGCTTCTCAACAAAGACCTTGCGCACGGCAGCGGTGAAGGCCAGACGGCTGTCGCTGTCGATATTGATCTTGCAAACGGCGCTCTTGGCAGCCTTGCGCAGCTGCTCCTCGGGGATACCTACGGCATCGGGCAGGTTGCCACCATGGCTGTTGATGATGTCAACATACTCCTGGGGCACACTCGACGAACCGTGCAGTACGATGGGGAAGCCGGGGAGCTTCTTCTCAATCTCCTCGAGCACGTCAAATGCCAAGGGAGGAGGCACGAGCTTACCAGTCTGCGGGTCACGGGTGCACTGTTCAGGTTTGAACTTGTAAGCGCCATGGCTGGTACCAATGCTGATAGCCAGCGAGTCGCAACCACTGCGGGTAGCGAAATCGATGACCTCCTCAGGCTTGGTATAGTGTGATTCCTCAGCAACAACGTCATCCTCAACGCCGGCGAGCACGCCAAGCTCTGCCTCAACAGTAACGTCGAACTGGTGAGCATACTCCACAACCTTCTTAGTCAAGGCGATGTTCTCCTCATAGGGGAGTGATGAACCATCGATCATGACCGACGAGAAGCCGAAGTCTACACAGGACTTGCACAGTTCAAAGGTGTCGCCATGGTCCAGATGGAGGCAAATCTGGGGATGCTCCCAGCCCAACTCCTTGGCATACTCTACAGCACCCTCGGCCATGTAACGCAGCAACGTCTGGTTGGCATACTTGCGAGCGCCGCTCGATACTTGCAGGATAACAGGCGACTTCGTCTCGGCGCAAGCCTTGATAATAGCCTGTAACTGCTCCATGTTGTTGAAGTTGAATGCGGGGATGGCATATCCGCCATCGACAGCCTTAGCAAACATCTCGCGGGTGTTCACGAGACCTAAATCCTTGTAATTTACCATAACTGTTTTAAATAATATTTGGAAAAACCATTTATTTTATTTGGTGCAAAGATACTTCATTTTTATTGCCAAGCAAAACCAATGAAGATATTTTTGTTAACAACGTGTACACCATGCTCGAGAATGCGGGAAACGCACACGAGACACGATGAACATCAATAGTGATTCTGAAAGGTCGCAATCTCAGGCACCATGCGGTTTTTAGGCCTCGTTTATTGCTTTTACAAATAAAAACATCTATCTTTGCGCTCACATTTAACCGCATTGTATAACCGACAAAAACAAACCAATAGCCGTGTCAGCAATCAACAAGTGGCGCATCGAAGACAGCGCCGAACTTTACAATATCGGAGGCTGGGGCCTCAAGTACTTCTCCATCAACGAGAACGGTCACGTGACAGTGACGCCCAAGAGCAACTGCGTGCCAGTGGATCTGGCCGACGTGATGGACGAATTGCATTCCCGCAAGGTGACGGCACCCGTGTTGCTGCGCTTCCCCGACATTCTGGACAACCGTATTGACAAAATCTCCAGTTGCTTCAAAAAGGCGGCAAAGGAATATGAGTACCAAGGTGCCAACTTCATCGTCTATCCCATCAAGGTGAACCAGATGAGACAGGTCGTCGAGGAAATTATCGGACACGGCAAGAAATTCAACATCGGCCTGGAAGCCGGCAGCAAGCCCGAGTTGCATGCCGTGCTCGCCAGCAACATGACCGACCTCAATGCCAATCCGGTCATCATCTGCAACGGATACAAGGACGAAGGGTACATCGAGCTCGCACTGCTGGCCCAGAAGATGGGACGACGCATCTTTGTCGTTGTCGAGAAACTCAGCGAACTGGAGCTCATCGATCGGGTTGCACAACGCCTCCACATACGCCCCAACATCGGATTCCGCATCAAGCTTTCGAGCAGCGGTAGCGGCAAGTGGGAAGAGTCAGGCGGCGACAGCAGCAAGTTCGGACTGAACACGAGCGAACTGTTCAGCGCCATCGACTATATGCACGAGCACAAGCTCGAGGATTGCCTCAAGCTCATCCACTTCCACATCGGCAGCCAAGTCACCAAGATCCGCCGCATCAAGAACGCCCTTCGCGAGGCGGCGCAGTTCTACGTACAACTCGCCAAGTTGGGCTTCGAGGTCGAGTACGTCGATATCGGCGGCGGCCTGGGTGTGGACTATGATGGCACACGCTCCAGCGGCAGTGGCCACTCAATGAACTACAGCATCCAGGAATATGTCAATGATGCGGTCTACACTCTCGTGGATGCGAGCAACAAGAACGGCCTCAAGCATCCCAACATCATCAACGAGAGCGGGCGCTCACTCACCGCCCATCACTCGGTGCTCGTCGTGGATGTCCTTGAGACCACCACGCTGCCCGAGTGGGACGACAAGGTGGATACCGTCAGCGAGGACGATGACGAACTGGTGCGCGACATCTACGAGATCTGGGACAAAATCAACCAGGCACGACTGCTCGAGGACTGGCACGACGCCCTGCAGATCCGCGACGAGGCCCTGGACCGTTTCTCGTTGGGACTCATCGACCTGCGCACGCGCGCCATGGTCGAGAAACTCTTCTGGTCCATCGCTCGCGACGTGGATAACATCGTACGTAACATGAAGCATGCCCCCGACGAGTTGCGCTCGGTGAGCCGCATGCTGCCCGACAAATACTTCTGCAACTTCTCGCTCTTCCAGTCGTTGCCCGACGCATGGGCCATCGACCAGGTCTTTCCCGTCATACCCATCGACCGCCTGACCGAGCGCCCCACCCGCTACGCAACATTGCAGGACATGACCTGTGACAGCGACGGCAAGTTAACCAACTTCATCTCGGCCCAAGGTGTTGCCCACTCACTGCCGGTTCATAAACTCAAACCTGGCCAGCACTACTATCTGGGTATTTTCCTCGTGGGTGCCTATCAGGAAATCCTCGGTGACATGCACAACCTGTTCGGCGACACCAACGCCGTGCACATCAACGTCTTCAAGGACCATTACGAGATTGACCAGGTGATTGACGGCGAGACCGTAGCCGAGGTGCTTGACTACGTCGAGTTCAACCCCAAACAACTCGTGCGCAACGTCGAGACCTGGGTGAGCGAGTCCATCCGCTCAGGCAAGATTACCGGCGAAGAGGGTAACGAATTCGTCCGCAACTTCCGCAGCGGCCTCTACGGCTACACTTATCTCGAGAAATAGTTCCTTTTTATCGTCATCATGCGGTATTTCATGAGTTTGGGCTACAGGGGGGCGGCCTACCATGGCTGGCAGGTGCAGCCCCATGACACGTCGGTGCAGCAGGTCATCGAGGAAGCGATGGCCACTCTGCTGCGCGTGCCCACTCCCATCACTGGAGCGGGCCGCACCGATGCCGGCGTGAACGCCCGGCTGATGGTCGCGCACTTCGACACCCAACAGCCCATCAACGACATCGACCGCCTGGTTCACAGCCTCAATGCTTTGCTGCCGGCAGACATCGCCATCCGCAGCATCACACCTGTTCATGACGACGCTCACGCCCGCTTCGACGCCACCAGCCGCACCTACAAGTACTTCGCAGTCACCCGCAAGGACCCGTTCCGCTATCTCTTGAGCTGGAAATGTTCTCCTGATCTTGACTTCGAACTCATGAACCAAGCTGCCGCCCGTCTGTTGGACTTCACTGACTTCACCTCCTTCTCCAAGCTGCACACCGACGTTAAGACCAACAACTGCCGCATCACCCATGCTCAGTGGGTTCAAGAGGGCGAGCAATGGGTATTCACCATCACGGCCGACCGTTTCCTGCGCAACATGGTACGCGCCATCGTCGGCACCCTTGTCGAAGTAGGCCGCCACAAGATGACAGTGGAAGAATTCTGCCAGGTCATTGAACGCAAGGACCGCTGCGCAGCCGGCACCTCCATGCCCGGCCATGCCCTCTTCCTGTGGGACATCACCTACCCCTACCCCATCTAGACAATCTAGAGAATCTAGAAATTCTAGACACTCTAGAAATTCCAAAATTGAAAAAAACGTCTTTAAAGTGTTGCTGGTTCGGGAAAAAGCATTACCTTTGCACCCGCATTAGTGCCCGCGGGGCTGAGCAAAGTGCTAGACAGATGAGTCTAGCCGCCTCAGGGACAAACATTTAAATACTACAAACTAACAAATGTACGCAATTGTAGAGATTCAGGGACAACAGTTCCGTGCCGAGGCCGGCAAGAAGTTGTATGTCCACTACCTCGGCGACGAGCGCAAGGAAGGTGACTCTGTTGAGTTCGACCGCGTCCTGCTCGTGGATGCCGACGGTGCCGTTAAGGTTGGCGCGCCTACCGTCGAAGGCGCAAAGGTTGTTTGCGAGGTAAAGACTCCCCTCGTGAAAGGTGAACACGTGATTGTTTTCAAGAAGAAACGCCGCAAGGGCTATCGCCGTCTCAACGGCCATCGCCAGCAGTTCACTCAGCTTGAGATTAAAGAAGTCGTTGCTTAATTAACCATTTAAAAATCACAACTCTAGATTATGGCACATAAAAAAGGTGTCGGCAGTTCAAAGAACGGCCGCGAGAGCGAAAGCAAACGCCTCGGCGTGAAGATTTTTGGTGGTCAGTTTGCCAAGGCCGGTAACATCATCCGCCGTCAGCGCGGTACCCAGCACCGTCCTGGCAAGAACGTTGGCATGGGCAAGGACCACACTCTGTATGCTCTGGTTGACGGTACTGTAGAGTTCCAGCACCGCGCTGGTCACACCTACATCAACGTGATCCAAGACACTCCCAAAGAGGAGCAGAACTAAAAAAGGAATTTAATCCCAACCCTAAGGGAATGAGGGTGAACATCACAAATGGTGTTCACCCTCATTGTTTTGTCTACCGTTTGATTGCCCCAGTGTCAGAATTCCTCAGCCTCAATGTCGATGATGCGTGGATCGTCGCGAGGGATGGTGAGATCAAATTCCTCTCCTGCCTCAGGACCGAACCACTCGCGCATTCGATCACGGGCTTTCTGCTTTATCTCAGGTGTGATGTATTTCCTCAACTTGTACAGTGCCCACGCCAGAGCAGCAAGGTCATCGGTAAACCCGAGAAGCAACAAAGCGTCAGGAATGAAGTCCAACGGCAGGATGAAGTAGCCCAGGGCGCCCAATATCGTGAGCTTCAACCCAGACGGTACCTTAGGATCGCGTGCGAGGTAATAAAGCACCAACACATAATACACGGCCTTGCGACCGGCTTTCTTCGCCACCTTCCTCAGTTTTTTCCACAACTTGCTGTCATTGAAATACTGAGCGTAAGCGCCAAGGTCAAAATTCTTATTTGCTGACATCGTGATTAGTGATTAATAATGGAAAATACTGCAAGCCACACAGCAAATCCCGTGCCAACACATCACGAATAAAGAAAAATAGCTGATTCTACTCCTAATCCTCTGCTTTCTCGTCGATGGAGACCTTGACCCTGGCAATGCGGTATTTCACCACCTTGATGACGGTGAAGGTGAAGCGTCCATATTTAACGACCTCTTTCTCCTTGAGGAAATCGCCCTTGATGTCTAGCAGGAAACCGGCAATCGTTTCGGCCTCCTCGCCGTGCTCGCCCAACTCTTCCTCGTCAATATCGACCACACGCGCAAAGTCGCTCAACAGCGTTTTGCCATCGAACATCCAGGTATTCTTGTTGATGCGGTTATAGAATTTCTCCTCGGTGTCATACTCGTCGTTAATATCGCCCACAATCTCCTCGAGCACGTCCTCGAGCGTGGCGATGCCCTGAGTGCAGCCATACTCATCGACAATAATTGCCATGTGCATCTTCTTCATACGGAAGTCCTCAAGCAGGTCGTTGAGCATGCGCGTTTCAGGGACGAAATAGGCGGGACGCATCAACGTCTGCCACTTGAAGGAATTGTCACGGTTGCCGATGTAGGGCAACAGGTCCTTGGCATAAAGGATTCCCTTGATGTTGTCTGGAGTGTCTTCATAGACCGGCATGCGCGAATAGCCCGTGTCGATGACCTTGCGCACTACCTCGTCAAACGTGTCGTCCTGGTCAATATCCATCACATCGACTCGAGGACGCATGATGTCGCTCACCGTCTTGTCACCGAACGAGAGGATGCCCTCGAGCAATTCCTTCTCATCGGGATTCTTGACCTCGCTCACCTCGAGGGCTCGGGTGAGGTCATCGACCGAGAGTTCCTCGGTCTGCTCGGGCACGACCTTGCTCACAAGGTTCGTGCTGCGCACGAGCAAAGCGGTGAGTGGTGAGAAGAACTTGACGGATGCCTTGAGCGGAGCAGATGCCATCGCGGCAAACTTGGCGTTAAAGTTCGTGGCATAAAGCTTGGGTATCACTTCGCCAAACAACAGAATCAGGAAGGTGAGGATAACCGTCTGGACAATAAAGTCAAGTACAATGCTGTTGAAGTCGAAAAGCTGGGTCATCGCATAACTCAACACGATGGCAATCATGATATTGACCAGATTGTTGCCCACCAGAATCGTCGCCAACAGTTTCTCGGGTGTCGACAGTAACTCGCGCACACGTTCGCGCTGGTGTGTGTCCTCGATACTGTCAATATCATCTTCACGCAACGAGAAATAAGCAATCTCGCTGCCCGAGTTGAATGCAGACAGGAACAGTCCTAGTATAGCGACAATGATTGCGATGATAGGGCCCATGCTGTTGGGCGACTTAAACTCTATGGCTGTGCAAAGTACCGATAACAGGCACGATAACGGGTCAGGGTCCAAAATTCTTTCTAGTTTTGTTTAATAACGCCGCAAAGATACTGCAAGCCGAGCGGAATGACAAGAAAAAAGGATTTTTTCTTGCTTCACCGGGCCGCAGCCTATCTTCAACCGAAATCAATCCTATCTGACACCTGTGATTGAAGTGTCAACGGTTACTGCATGGGCTCGACAGTGTAGCCGGCATTGCGCAGCAACTGCAGCAGTCCCTTGTCTCCGGGCAAGTGGCCCGCGCCAACACATACCAGGCAAGCGCGCTCGGGCATTATCGTGACAAGTTTCTCGACCCAGTTGCGGTTGCGGTTATAGATAAGGATATCCATTGCCTCCTCGCTGCCTCCCATCGTGGCGTCGGTCATCACTTGATACACTTTGTCCAGACTCTGTGACATATAGGCATCGGCAAGAGCCACCGACTGCTGCTGGAAGAACTCATCCTGCTTGCAGGTCTCGAGCAAGCCTTGAGCCTGCTCCTTCAAGGAGCCGTTGAACAGCAGGTCGATCTGCTCCTGTATGCTTTCCAGCCCTGCCGACGGACGTCCAGCCTCGTTAGCACGGCTCTGGACAGCCACATCAATGAGGTTGCTGGCATCAAAGTTAGGGAAATACTTGATGGCCTGCATGGCCTGCATCTGTGTGCTGATGGCACTCGGTTTCAGATTCTTCATCTGACTGAGAGTGACACCCATTGTGCCAAAATACTTGTTGAAGACTTTTTCGACAATGCCATATTCCTCAGGCGTGAGCAACTGGTCGAGTGTGCTGTCCATGGGAGCGATCATGGCTTGAGCCATGCGTGTCTGCACCTCGGGACTCGTGAGGCTGTCCTTCTCCACCTCACCCACAACGATATCACATCCGGCGATTGCGGCATCGATAGCAGGAATCTGGTCAATCATCGAAGCCGGAGCCATGTGATGCGTTCCAAAGATGTAACTGGGCCTTCCCAACCCATTACCTGAAACCTTCCACAAGAGCTGCGCCTGCGACACGAGTGCAACAAACACCAACGCAAGAATTAAGGAGAATCTTTTCATAGTCGTTATCATTTTAGTTTTTTTAGAATGAACAAAAATAGCAAATATCCCGCAAATGCACTAAAAAACGGCCTTTTTTTTTCAAAATCCCCTATAATGATGATTGAAAAACGCCAAAATGGCCTTTTTTAGTGATTGCCCATGCTGTTGAAGCATTCTAATTTTGCAGTGTGAAAAAGTGAATTAGTTATTAGTTGATTCAAGAAATCAAAGAGTAGTAAGTAAACAGATAAAATGCCGCACCGATGTGATATCGATGCGGCTTTTTAGTTCTCAGTCACTGTACCTTAGTTTCTGTCTTTGGGGTCGAGCCACACGGGTTCTTCGACCTTGAGCACTTGTCCACTGCCATCAAGACCCTTGGCCTGCATCTCGTAGTATTCCTTGGTGTAACCGGCAAAGGTGGGCGACGAGGGTGTTCCCCACTCGTTGCGCTGGAACTCGCCGTCCTTCTCCTTCTTGATGTTACCATCGAGGTACTTGACAAAGAGGTACTCACCCAGCTTACGGTAGCGTGCGGTGGCGTCCTGTCCGGCGTTGACCGAGTAGTTGGTCAGCAGGCGGATAGCGGCATCACGGTCGGTCGTGAGCAGTGACGTGGCCTGGGCCTCGATGACCGACTGCTGCTTGGCAAAGTTGTCCTCAATATCCCTCTGCACCTTGCGGATGTCGCCAATCATCTGGGAATAACGGTGATAGGCCTGGTTGGCCACCCAGTTGTTAACCCAGAAAGCGCAGTCCCAATCCAGGGTGTACATATCGGCCTTGCCCTGACGATAGCTCTCAGGCACCTGAGTGATGCAGCAATACATGGGCACGAAGACGGCCGTGTTGGCATCATCGACACCGAACCAGAAGCAGCCGCCCACCTCATCGGGCATCCACGAGCGCATCTGTGCGGCATATACCCAACCCGTCTGCTGCGTTGCGATGGCACGCTCCTGACTGTAAGTCACGCCATCCACCTCAAAGTCCATGGGACGCCAGCGGTAAGGCACGCCATAGGCTGTGGTAGCACCGGGATCCTTGGTCATGTCGAACGGAGTGCCCTCGTAGTGGTCACGCATCATATTCTGCAGGTCGCGAATGCTGAGTTTGCGGTCGGGCTTCACGTAGAGAGGCATGATGTCGGCATCGGCACGGGTTTTACCCATGATGAAAGGCAGATAGGCGTCCATACCCTTATGGAAACGGTTGAAGTAGCTCCACACGCGAGCGTCGCAGCCGCGCAGTGCACCAGCGTCGAACTTCTGATAAACAGGGGCGAAGGCGAAGTCGGCATCCTTGCCGCTGTAGAGGCCTTTCTTCTTGGCGAACGAGATGACGTCCTTGCTGTACATGACGTTCTTCTTGTCCTTCATGTCAAACTTCCAAATGCGGGGATTGTTGGCATGGCCGGCGATGCAGTCGTCAGGAATGCGGATGGCTACCCAAACGGCACCGATTTCACCAGGACCCTTACCAATCATGTCCATGACCCAGATCTCGTTGGGGTCACCAATCGAGAACGACTCACCCTCGCTGGCATATCCGTACTTGGCTACCAGGTCGGTCATCCACTTGATGGCCTCACGGGCAGTCTTGGAGCGCTGCAGGGCAATGTACATCAGGCTACCATAGTCGATGATCGACCTGCCCGTGGTGTCCCACAGTTCCTCACGTCCACCCCAAGTGCTCTCGCCGATAGTCACCTGGTGCTCATTCATGTTGCCCACAACGGCATAGGTGTGAGCGACCTCAGGGATCTCGCCCAGGGGCTTACCACTGTCCCAATCGATGATTTTGCGCATTGCTCCAGGCGCATGGTCGGCAGCAGGAATGTACTGCAAATCACCGAACAGCGTGTGGCTGTCGGCGGCATAGGTGATGATGGTCGAGCCATCGACACTGGCGTTCTTACCCACCAGCAGATTGGTGCACGCATCGGCAGTCGCCCAAGCAGCAAGTGCCAGCAGAGCAGCCGATAACAATTTCATTGACAAATGTTTCATTTTTCTTTTTTGGTTTTGATTGTTTTAGAGTTATGTCATGTATATTATGATGCTTGTCAGTTGCCCACGGGGATGTCGTAGCCCGTTAAGCGGAAGGCCACCTGAAATGGCGTGGCCTGCTTGCGCGGCTGCGGTCCCGCATAGTAGTAGAACAGGCGTTGCACGTCGAAGGACTTGACGCTGACCAGCTTGGTCTCGCCTGGCTTGAGACTCACGGGCACGGTAACCGAGCGCTGGGTAAGCATTTCACCGTTCATCGTCGTGTAACGTAACAGCAGTCGCACGGCGCTCATGCGATGCTGGGTGTTGTTGGTGATGAAAAAGGATTCCTTGCTGTCGCTGGCCCGCTTGCTGTAGCCCTTGAGGGTCACTGCCTGCGGATCGATGTCCATGAGGCTGTCGGGCAAGAGGCCGTCGGCAGTGGTCATTTCCACCATGGGAACCTCGGTCGAGCGCAGGTGTTTGCGGGTCGTTTTGGTTCGGGCATCAATTTGCAAAGCGCTGAACAATAGTAGTGTTACTACCATCATCAGGACAGGGGGGATAGTTAAAATATGTTTACGCCTTTTTCTCATCACTTGAACATGAGCGGTTTAACGGGTCCCAGGTAACAGTATCCAGTCTAGCGGTTCACAGGTAACGAATCCGATTAAACGGGCTGCCATCGCCTCCCTCGGGATAAATCTTGCGAAATCCCACGGGCAGGCGTTCACCTGTCTTCTCAGGGATGATGCTCATGCCACTGAACAAGGTGGGCAGGAAGCGCACGATATTGACGCGCACCTTGAACTTCCACCGTGGTGGGTCGAAGGTGAGCGTCGTGGCATTGTCGTTGAGTGTCGCCACACACTGCAGCGGCTTGACCAGTGTCACGCGGTCGCGCTGGCTGTAGAGCCACAGCTGGTACTTGCTGTCCACCGCACTGGAGGCGATATAGCCGATTACCGTTCCCGGCACATCGTTGATGTCGGGCGAGTCGAGCAGGATGATGCGGTAGCCGATGTTATGCTGCCCCTTGTAGCGCTCGATGCCCAGGGTAATCTCCTCGTTGGGATAGTACCAGATGCCCTCCAGGGGTTGCATGTCGGTCTCATCGAGGCGAATGCGCATCGAGTCCATATCCAATCCATCGATCACGACTGAGCGCTTGGGAATACCATTGCCTGCCGTCACCGCGAGCGGTAACAGCATGAGCAACAGCGATATGAGGGCGACCCGTCGCGGCATGGCGTGGTGATCAG
>JAEEGG010001785.1_pt1 | contig 57123 bp, 73 predicted proteins | sample 9134161 | NCBI WGS metagenome assembly JAEEGG01 (sample SAMN16246543, study PRJNA631951) | gut metagenome | biome: gut microbiome; feature: rumen; material: CR-attached | host: Bos | place: Iran: Karaj | collected 2018-10 | reverse complement strand
GATGAACATGAAGCAGATGATGAAGCAGGCCAACGCGCGTACATTATTATTAATAGATGAGTTCGGCAGCGGCACGGAGCCCACCATCGGAGGTGCCATCGCAGAGGCCATGCTGAAGCAGTTCTGGAAGCGCGAGACCTTTGGAGTGATCACTACCCACTATCAGAACCTGAAGCAGTTTGCCGAGGGACATCCGGGCGTGGTTAACGGCGCGATGCTCTACGATCGCCATGAGATGCAGGCGCTGTTCCAGTTGGCCATCGGACAGCCTGGCTCATCGTTCGCCATTGAGATCGCCCGCAAGACGGGCATCCCCGAGGAGGTGATTAAAGACGCAAGTGACATCGTGGGCTCGGAGTATATCCAGAGCGACAAATATCTGCAGGACATCGTGCGCGACAAACGCTATTGGGAAGGCAAGCGGCAGACCATCCACCAGCACGAGAAGTCGTTGGAAAGCAAAATCAACCGCTACGAAGACGAGTTGAACGAGATAGAGCGCCAGCGCAAGGAGATCCTGCGCAAGGCGAAGGAACAGGCTGAGGAACTGCTGCGTGAGAGTAACAAGAAGATAGAGAACGCCATCCGTGAGATTCGTGAGGCGCAGGCTGAAAAGGAACGCACACGACTGGCCCGTGAAGAACTGAACACCTTCAAGGAAGAACTCGATACCATCGACACGCGCGACAATGACGAGGCCATCGCACGCAAGATCCGTCAGATTCAGGAGCGCAAGGAGCGTAAGGAGAAACGGAAGGCTGAGAAACTTGCGAGGAGTGAGGAGCGAGGAGTGAGGAGTGAGAATAGTCAAAGCGCAGATGGTAATCTCTCACCTCTTACCCCTCACCTCTCACCTCTAAAACCCGGCGACACCGTCCGCATAAAGGGCCTCACGTCCGTCGGCGAAATTGAAAGCATCAACGGCAGTCAGGCTACGGTCATCTTCGGCGGCATGCGTACGAAGATGCGTGCCGATCGTTTGGAACGTGCCGAGAAGCCCACCACGACCCTCTCGAAGACCGAAGAGCGCAACAACAATATCGCAGGCTCATACGGCATGGTATCGAAAGACACCCGCGAGGTGATAGACAACCGCAAACTGAACTTCCGTCAAGACCTTGACGTGCGCGGCATGAGAGGCGACGAGGCCATCAACGCCGTCACTTATTTCATCGATGACGCCATCCTCGTAGGCATGCCTCGCGTGAGGATCCTGCACGGCACGGGAACGGGTGTCCTGCGGCAGTTGATACGCCAGTATCTGGCCACCATTCCCAACGTCACACACTACCGTGATGAGCATGTGCAGTTCGGCGGCGCAGGCATCACGGTAGTCGATTTGGATTAGAAAAACACTCTTTTGCAACTCTTGACATAAATCAGTGTACGCACACAATTTTCACAAAAAAGCCGAAAATATTTGGCTAACTCATTGATTCTCCGTAACTTTGCAGCGGATTTAAGAAAAATCGCCCGTATCTTCAGGTACTAAGACGACGTGACGTCGTATCATTTAAGGAAAGATCTAAAGGATAACACGGCCCTCGCGATGAGCGCCGTCTAAAGTATAGAGAATATGATTCAAATGAGTAAGAAAGTAAGTGTGAGCCTGATGGCTCTCGTGCTGCTCGCGATGACTGCTTCGGCAGGAACCAACTCGGCCAAGAGCGCAAAGACATCAGGTGTCAACTGGAATCCAGTAATGGATGCGATTATTCAAGTAGAAAGCGAAGGAAATCCCAGAGCCGTGAGTGGAAACTCTGTAGGCGCCATGCAGATTACTCCGATTCTTGTGAAGGATTGCAACGAGATTCTCAAAAAGCAGAAGAGTAAGAAGCGTTACACGATGGACGACCGCTACAGCGTCGCGAAATCGAAGGAGATGTTCCTGTTAATTCAATCGTATTATAACCGCGAGAATAGCATCGAGAAGGCTATTCGCTCCTGGAATGGAGGCGTGAAGTACAGTGTCCGCGCGACCAACAAGTACTACAAGAAGGTTATGGCGTTGATGAAGTAAGCATTCTATTTTCAGAACTATACAAATCCGGTTGTCAAGGCAAATGCCTGGCGACCGGATTTAATTTTGTAATAATTCTTAAAAAATATACGACTTTACAACTTTTGGCTTACCTTTGCCGTCAAATTCATAAACAATTAAACATTATTCGATTATGACACTGATTATCATCCTCGTAGTAGTGGTGCTCCTCGTAGTTTGGTGCATCAGCATCTACAACAACCTTGTGAAGTTACGCAACAACCGCGAGAACGCTTTCGCCAACATCGACGTGCAGCTGAAGCAGCGTCACGACCTCATCCCGCAGCTCGTGGCCACCGTGAAGGGTTATGCCCAGCACGAAAAGGAACTGTTGGAGCGCGTTACTCAGGCCCGTGCCGCAGCCATGAGCGCCACAGGCATCAATGACAAGATACAGGCTGAGAACGCCCTCTCGAGCGCCCTCGCTGGTCTGAAGGTATCTGTCGAGGCCTATCCCGAGCTGAAGGCTAACCAGAACTTCCTTCAGTTGCAGGAAGAGATCTCAGACATTGAGAACAAGATTGCCGCCACACGCCGTTACTTCAACACCGCTACCCGTGAACTGAACAACGCCGTTCAGACCTTCCCGTCGAACATCTTCGCAGGCATGTTCGGATTCCAGAAGGAGCCGATGTTTGAGATTCCGAAGGAAGACCGTGCGACGATCGAGAAGGCACCGGAGATCAAATTCTAAACGCGGATGAGATACGTAGGCATACAGAGCCAGATCAAGAGCAACAACATGAAGAGCATGCTGCTGCTCTTAGCCTTCCCAGTAATCCTGCTGGGAATGATCTGGATATTCCTCGCTATCCTCAACTATTTCAGCACGGGCTATTACGATCAGGCAGGTTACTTCGTCAATCAGCTGGATTCCGATTCCGTCAACTGGACCTTCACAAAGATTGCACCCTTCGTAATCGGCGGTGTCGCCATCTGGTTTGCCATCGCCTACTTCAGCAATACGAAGATGATCCAGAAAGCCGTCGGTGCCCAACCGCTGATGCGCAGGGAGAACCCGAGGGTGTATAACATCGTGGAGAACCTCTGTATGGCCTGTGGTATGGACATGCCGAAGGTGAACGTCGTTGACGATCCGCAGTTGAACGCCTTCGCCAGCGGCATCGACAAGAATTCATATACCGTCACAGTCACAACTGGGCTCTTAGACCGTCTGAATGATGAGGAACTGGCAGGTGTGATCGGCCATGAGCTGACGCATATCCGCAACCGCGACACCCGTCTGCTCATCACAAGCATCATCTTCGTGGGCATCATTTCTACCGTGCTGACGCTGGTGGTCAGGATGATCTACAACCGCATGTGGTTCGGTGGTTTCAGCAGCAATCGCAATGAGAAGAGCAACGGCCTTTCCACGATGGCCATCATGGTCATCGGCGCCATCTGTGCCGGCATCGCTTATCTTTTCGTGATGCTGACGCGCTTTGCCATCTCCCGCAAGCGAGAGTACATGGCCGATGCCGGAGGCGCAGAACTCTGCGGCAATCCATTGGCGCTGGCCTCTGCCCTGCGCAAGATTTCCAACAACCCCGGCCTCGGAGATGTGGAACGCGAGGACATCGCACAGATGTACATCATTCATCCAAAGCAGATGGCTCACGGACTCATGCAATTTCTGAGCGGACTCTTCGCCACCCATCCGAGTACGGAGGAACGCATCCGCATCTTAGAACAGTTCTGATATTGAAAGAAGCGCAGCCCCTCAAGGTTGCGCTTCTTGCTGTGTTGCGGAGGCAGGATTCGAACGTGCGACCTCCAGGTTATGAGCCTGGCGAGCTACCAACTGCTCCACTCCGCGATGTTTTTTCGTTTTGCGGGTGCAAAGGTACAAAGATTTTTCGACTCTTGCAAATATTTATGTGTTTTTTTTGCTTTTTAGCCCCATTATCTCCCAAATTGGGTATAAAAAGAACATTTTTCCTCCAAAAATTTGCTCATTTAATAGGAATTATGTAATTTTGCACACTGATAGCACTGTGTGCAATTATTTATTCAAACAAAGGAGGACTATGACATGTCAATATCGAAGACGAGACAGAAACTTGTGGACGTGGCCAGGCAATTGTTCGCCAAGAACGGCCTGGAGAACACGACGATGAACGACATCGCGACGCTCTCAGGCAAAGGCCGACGCACGCTCTACACCTACTTCAAGTCGAAGGAGGAGATCTATTATGCCGTCATTGAGAGCGAACTCGAGCGTCTCTCCGACAAGCTTGACGAGGTGGCAGCCCGCAGGATCCGTCCGCAGGACAAAATCATCGAACTCATCTACACCCATCTGAGCATGATCCGTGAGACAGTGGTCAGAAACGGCAATCTGCGCGCTGAGTTCTTCCGTAACATCTGGATGGTGGAGAAGGTGCGCAAACGCTTTGACGACGCAGAGATAGAGCTCTTCCGCAAGGTCTATACCGAAGGCAAGGAGGACGGTGAGTTCGACATCGACAATATCGACCTCGTGGCTGACATTACCCACTATTGTATCAAGGGCCTTGAGGTACCTTATATATACGGGCGCATCGCGCACGGCATGAAGGAGGAGGACACGAAGCCCCAGGTGGCCAAGGTCGTCTATGGCGCCCTTGGCAAACTCAGCAGGTAGTGGTAAGAGTGAAAAGGTAAAAAGGTAAATAAGTAAATAGTCAATAATTTAATCGTAAATCAACATGGGATTATTAGAAGGAATTACCGTTGTTATCTTAAAATCCCCGTATTTACAGGGCTTTTCCTCGATTAATCCTAAATTCCTGACGATACGTATTTAGGCTTTTATAGGCATATAATGGTACTATATGGTGTAAAATTCAGCAAATTTTCAGCAAACTATCAGCAAAGCATTATGGGAAAATCTACATTAAGACTTGACACCAGACGGGCTTTAAAGGATGGCACATACCCGGTACAGATCGTGGTGGGGCATGGCACTAACATCTATATAGGTACAGAAATATATCTGTCAGCAGACGATTGGGACACCGCCACAAAACGCTGCATCGGCAAAGGTGCAAAGCGTATCAATGACGTACTAACCAACCTACTGACGCTGACGGGTAATCGTATTTTGGAACTGATCGAAAGCGGACAGTGGGGCAAACTCTCACGGGGCCAGATTCGGGAAATGCTTACCAACCTCGATCTGCAAAAGCCGACGGTAGGCGTGCCGTCCCTGTACGATCTGATACAGAAAACCTTAGACGGGCGGGCTGACAATACTAAGTACATAGCCAAAACAGCCGTCAACAGGCTTAATCTTTTCTGTGGGGACTGTACTAAGATAACCTGTGAAATGATAACGCCTGCTTGGTTAGACGATTACTATACGTCTCTGGCTGATCTAAAGATTAACACCCGTGCCGCGTATATGAAAGTGATACGACGGGCCGTAAACTATGCCCTTGACCGGGATATTACGGATAATAACCCGTTTAAGCACTACAGGATCAAAGAAGAGGAAACAAGCAAGCGTGTACTACCCGTAGAGAAAATGCGTGAACTTGTTAGCCTCAATACCCAATACCATTATACGGAATACCGCGATCTGTTTATGCTGTCCTTTTACCTGATAGGCATTAACTTTGCTGATCTCGCCGGGCTTACCTCTGAAAATGTCATTAACGGGCGCATAGAATACAGGCGGGCAAAGACGGGCAAACTATACAGTATCAGGATTGAGCCGGAGGCACAAGCCATTTTAGACTGCTACAGGGGCAAAGATCATCTGCTTAGTATATTTGACCGCTGCACCAATATCAAAGCCTGTGGGGGCACTATAGACAACGCCTTGGCGCGTATTGGGCCACCTACTACGGAAAAGCACAAGAACGGACAAAGGATCATGCAGCCGATAGATAAAAAACTGTCATGGTATTGGGCGCGTTACTCATGGGCCACGTATGCCGCTGATCTGGATATACCCAAAGATACGATCAGTGAGGCGTTGGGACATACTCACGGGGCAAAGGTGACGGGTATATACATCAGGTACAACCGCGACAAAGTAGATGCCGCAAACCGTAAAGTGATTGATTATGTGTTAAGGAAAAACGAATTTCTTAACACGTAGGCTAAAAATCGGCGGTATTTAGCCGGATTTGTCGCCGATAGCGTACCGAAAATCGCAAAAAGCGTATTTTTGTCCCGGATCAAAAAAAGCCCGTACCTACTTTCACAAGCGGGTACGGGCAAAGCACTATTTACGAAAACGTTTGTTTTTACATCTTTCTTTTCAAGTATAGGAATATGGCGTATATCAGGGCCGCTATGCAGCAAAGCCCGCCGATCTTAGCCAATAGTGACTGATACCATTTGGGGGCCTCTGCCTTGGATTCCTTTTCTTCGTGTCTGCTGCTATCCTCGATCAGTCCGATACCGCCGTGCCTGCTGTCATGGGTGCTAACCGTTTCATCATTCCGGCTAATCCCCTTTTGCTCGACTACGGACTGCCCAAAGCTGCCCTGCATGGACTTTACGCCCGAAAGCGTAAGATTACCTGCACTGTCAATACTGACAGTACCGCCACCGTCCACAAATTCTATAACTGCGCTTTGCTCCGTTTTTGTGGCGGTCTTGGTGGTGTCTGTCTCATAGTGGCTTTCACCCGTGCTGTGGGTTTCCACCTTGGTAGTATCTACGAAAGTCAGGTTATGGCTTTCGTCAATAGCTGATCGGCTCGATCTGCACCCGCAAAAAAGCCAAAGCATAATAGCCACACAGTGTAACACTATCAGCGTGTTTATTTGTCTGTTAGAAAACCGTCTCATAGGCCAAACTCCTTTTTAAATATCCTATACAAATACATTCTGTTTGCCAAACCGTTGTAACCGCCGTTAATCCGCTTTGTCACGGCCTCGACGTTATCCCGGTCTGCTAACTCGTTCAATCCGTTCTTATACCAAAAGTACATCGCGCTTTTCTGGTCGCCCGGATTCTGTGCAAGCCATTCGGGGTGTGCCATCAGGTCGCCTTTGCAAAACTCGCTGTCGGCGTACGCCTTATAGTTGGCCCGTCCTGTAGTGCCGATATACCCGCGTCCCTTGAAACGCCAACCGTCACCGCTTGCCTCGCTGCCGTTGCCCATTCTGTTAGCATAGACGCGGTTTGCAATGGCTTGGGGCCTGTAGGCATACGCTACCGCGTCCTGACGGGTCTTGAAATACTTTGGGAAAACCTTTAGCAAACCGTCTGCCGAATAGTTTAGGTTTTCTTCCCTATGCCGTAGGTTGCCTGATTCGTGAAAGACTTGTGCAAGGTAATGCACAACGCGCAAAGGGGTATTGATTCCAAACCTTTCTGCCCACTCGTTGAACGTCTTTACGAAAGCGGGCAAATTTGCCGTACTCACTCCGGGTACTGCACGCCTTAGTTGTTGCTCTGTAATCTTCATGCTCTTTGGGTTTAATTAATACTGTTAATATCCGTTTTGTGGTTCTCTTTGTGCGCACTTTGGGCGCACACATCGAAAACGCTGCAATTCCAGATCGGCTTTAGCCTTTTCTTGCAGCAGGGTAAAGTAATCATCTTGCACTTTGCGTAAACGGTCTGTCTGACTTGCAAAGCGTTCTTCTTTCTCCTTTAGCTGCTGTTGCAAAAACTCTACCGTCTCACGTAGTACAGAAAAATCGGCACTGTTAGCCTCTGCCTCTGCCTTTGCCGCTTCTGCCTTGGCTTTGTCTGCCTCTGATCTCTCCTTACGTTTGTTGGTTCGTATATTAAGCATATACTTAATAAACTCCCATCCTCCTATAGCCGCGCCCATCGATGCCGATATTTCGATAATGCTTGTATAGTCCATGATCCTACTTTTTATAAAGTTCTATAACTATGTCACTTTCGCGTTGTTCTATCAATACTACGTACCTTGTTTCTAACAGGTGTAGCAAGCCCATATCGATCACGTCAACGCGTAGCGTAATCGGGCTTTCTGGTTGTACCTCAATAATCGCCATCCCTTATACGTTTATATGTCCTGATTCTCTTTTTGTATTTGTTCTTTAACGCCACTATTTCATAGCGTCCCTTTATGTAGATATATTCAAATGCCTTTCTGTCAATCATGCCTAACACTTTCTTACGGGTGTTGTATTCGTTGTTATGCTTGATCAGTCCTAAGTATGAATTGATAGAGCATACCGCGTGTTCTACCTGCCGTAAGTCCTTTGCATTATTCAGCCTGCGTATGGCTGCTACAAAATTGGTTATCGTGTTATTACAGGTGTATGATCTTCGGGGCTTAACTATCGATCCTGTAAACTGCACGCCCTTGGTGTAGTGCTGTATATAGAATTTCTTTTCATTCAGGGTCAAACCGTATTCGGCTAACTTAACCCTGATTTTTGGCACTGCGCTAAGTAGTACCGCCTTATTACGGTGTATGCAATAGAAATCATCTACGTATCTGCCATGATACTTTATGCCCAATTCCTCCAAATACCAATCCAAACCGTTCAACAGGAAATTTGCAAATAGCTGTGCAAACAGGTTGCCTATGGCTATGCCCTTTCCCTCCCCGTTGGTGAAAAGTGATTTATTAGGCGGTAGGTGATCCCAATAGCGTGCCGGGCTGTGCCGTTCACAGTTCTTTTCGGGTTGGTGGAATATGACTATCTGGCAAAGATAGCGCAAATCCTCTATATCCTCGCCTGCATACCGATCTAAAATAAAGCGGTCAATCAGGCGGGCTAAAATCTGTTTGTCTATGCTCATAAAGAAACCGCTTAGATCAAGTTTCATTATGTAGCAATCCGTTGTGTAGTTGTCGCTGCACTCGATAATCTGCTGCTTTAGGGTGTTGATCCCGTAAAGCTGCCCTTTCTCCTTTCTGCAATTATAGGTGTACGGGCAAAATACTTGCTCAAATAGCGGCTCTAACCTTAGTGCTATATAGTGGTGTATTATTCTGTCCTCAAAAGAGGCGGCAAACACCTCTCGATAACGTGGGCGCGTTACGACAAAGCAAATGGACTTACCGGGCAAATAGGTACGCGCATTGATACGCTCACGCAAGGCGATAAGTCGGCTTTCGTAGTCCATTTCATAGACTAACGCGCTTGCCGTCTTTCGCTTGTTCCTGCGACAATCGTAGTACGCTTCTAAAAGTCCCGCTGTAGTTACCATATATTATACTTTGCTTCTATTTCCGTCGAAGTGCTGAAACGGCCCTAACCCGATTCGTGTTCGATGCCTTAGTGTTGTTGTTGGCGTTGCCGTTGTTGAGGTTCAGATTCCAGGCGTTCGTCGCGCTGTTCTCGGTTGGCTCGCAATCTGTGGCCTATTGACTTGCTCTTAACCGTAAATGACGGTATAGGCCCCATTTATCACGGAAATTTGCACGCTCGTTTAGTCGTAACTAAATTCGATTCCGGCTACTCACTGCCTACAGGCATTGAGTTCTTCCACGCTGTACTTTGTTTGCCTATCGCGTCCATCAGTTCTATGATCAGTGCGTGCCGCCCTATTCCTTTGATCCACTGCCTTTCACCCGCTATTCTCACAAGCGTTTTCAACGTCTCGAAATCGGCTTTGAACTTGGTTAGATGTTGATGCCTGTTAGCCTTATCCATATATGCAGACGCTACGGTATTCAGCAGGCTAACGGCTATCTTCTGCATTTCGCCACCGATAGTATATTTGTAAGCCCTTGGGAAATCCGGGGTAACGTCCAATATGTTATTTAACAGCGTGCGCACATCTTTGTATAGAGGCGCGTTTGATACCAACTTTATATTTTTGTTCTCTGCCATAATTCGATTTTTCGTTGTAATGTACCCGGCTACCGCCGGGTACTACTAATAATTAAAAATTAATAACTAATTACTAAGCGATAAACGCTGAAACGGCCCTAACCCGATACGTGCCCGATGCCTTAGTGCCGCCGTAGCTGGCGCGGCCGTTGTTGAGGCCCAGAGTCCAGGCGCCCGTCGCGCTGTTCTCGGTAGAAGTCCAATAAGCATCTTCAACCAACTGCGTTGCACCGTTGATTAGCGAAAGCGCATAGTTGATCTTTGTCATGTTAGCGTAGATCATCATCATTTCGCCCAAAGAGGGTAGCCACCACTTACCCGCTGTCAATCCCTGACCGTTAGCGTTACTACGGCTGTAGGCATTACAGAAACCGGGGGCGTACGATGAACTACTACATTCAGCGTGCCCGATCTGTGACGTAGTGTTTGCCCTGCCTGCCCAATCGTTGATAGCCGTTACGCGGTCTGACGTTGTAGTACCGCCACCGCTGACGGCTGCACTACTCCATGTCAGTTTAGATGCGGATTCTGTCGGTGCTACCACCAGACATTTGCCACCCTCTACGATTACCACACCGTCGGCGATCTCTCCGCTACTCTGTATGCTTGTCCACTTGTGGGGCTTAACCATTAGCGGGAAATTGTCGCTGTTACGGTGATACATGATAAACACACCGTCGTACATGGCGTTAAAACTTGCACCGTCTAACAACGCTGCCTTGATCGTCGCAAGCGTCACCAACGATACCACACCGTTAGCGTCGGTGATTGGGAACTTGTCCGTAGCGTTAATCTGTGCTACGGTTGTCTTTGTACTAAGTTTCTTAGTCTGCTTAACCATAACTTTAAATTTTTAATTGTGAAAAATATACTTAAACCAAATGAAGTGTTTACGGTTTGAAAGATACGTCAAATCCTTTTCGTTCTGGTATGCCTCACGTTCAAAGGAAATGTTACGGTATGCTTTTTTGCTGCTTTTGTACCTGTATAGCTTACAAAGCCATTCAGCGACATATAGCCAAAGGAATACGGGTAAAAAGAGCAACGCCCAAAGCCCTAACCCTAACAGATACGCGATCAGTACCAAAGCAACGCCGACGGGTAACAGTTCCTTTTGTTGCTCCGCGTGTATATGCTCATGGTTGTTATCCACTGTGCTATATCTGCCTGCTGCCGCTTTCCTGACAAAGATAAACGGGTACAATGTCATGGCCGTAAATCCGCTAAACGGGATTAGTCTGTTAAATATCACTATACTTTTCATACTGCGCTATGCTTTGTTTAACTCCAATCATTATCACGGACTGCCCCTGCAATAATACCACGTCCTAAAAGCGTACTGCCGGGCGTTGGGTTCATGTGGGAAATAGGTAGCTTTACTACCTCTGCCATTTCTCCACCATTAAACCATACTTTATTACCGTTACTGTATATCTGCACGTTACTTTGATCATCATTACCATTGACTAACAAAACGCGCTGTGTCTCTGCCATTTGCAGATTATACCGATATACCGTACTGCTCGAAATATTAAACACAATCAGATCAACAGGAAAACCAGACGCGTCGTTTGATTCACCGTAGCAAGGTAAATTATAGTAAGTTTCACCGCCTGAAGATGTACCAGACGTTAGGTTTACTTGCTGTGCTGATCCTGATATGCCCTTTGGATAAAACCACGCATAAGTACCCTTTACTACCAAAGTATTACGCATTCTTGCACCAAAACCACCTCTGCACCAAATATCAGCTGCATAGAAACGGGCTGTACGGCTGTTTACCTGTCCGTTTTGGATTATATCTACAGTCTCAAAACCAACACCGCCGTAGGCACTTGTGCTTGCACAAATTCGCCCTACAACGTTGCCGTTTGCATCCACACAGTCAAGCGTCTTAAATGTACCTGTTACTGCATTAAGTACGCCTGATATGGTAACGTTTTTAAAGTTACCCGTATTACAGGTTACTACGCCGTTCTTTGCAGAAAACAGTATATTGCCGTTACCGTCTTTCATTTCGATAGCTTCCGCACCCAGATTCTTGATCAGGGAATAGGTGGCTAACAGTACATTAGTAGCTATTATTTCCACTGGGTCGCCTAACTGCCAAAAGGTCTGATTAGTCGGCTTAATGCTTTTATTGCTATGTGTCTTTATGCAGCTGTAGTAATAGCCTTCGTACAACACAACGTCTTTATACGGTTCGTCTAAATTTTCTACGTCACCTTGATAAAACGTATAATTTGCCGTACCGTTAGACGTGCATTTATTCCAATCCTGTACGCGTAATGTGGGGCCTTGCTTACCCTGACTGCCCGGATCGCCTTTGTCACCGTAAACACCAATAATAACCGGGTCTGTATATGACGTTGTATTATCAGTATAGGTTATTTTCTCATAGTTCCAAAGGTATTTTTTCGTAGATGTGACACTTTGAACGCTTGTAGTCCAACCAGACGTATTACGGCTAACACCTGACGATGAAGAGGTAGCTAAGTAGTATTCTGTCACCGAAGAAATACCTACTCCTTTGTCACCGTAAACACCAATAATAATCGGGTCTGTATATGACGTTGTATTATCAGCATAGGTTATTTTCTCATAGTTCCAAAGATACTTTTTCGTAGCCGTGACACTCTGAACGCTTGTAGTCCAACCAGACGTACTACGGCTAACACCTGACGACGAAGAGGTAGCCAAATAGTATTCCGTAATCGAAGAAATACCCGTACCCGGATCACCTTTATCCCCATACACGCCAATGATCGCGGGTTCTGTATATGATACGGAATTGTCGGTAAAGGTCACTTTCTCATAGTTCCAAAGATACTTTTTCGTGGCCGTTATCTGCTGAACGCTTTCTGTCCATCCAGGCGTACTACGGGTAACGCCTGACGATGAAGAGGTAGCCAAATAGTATTCCGTAATCGAAGATATGCTAACGCCTATATCTCCTTTTTGGCCGTACACACCGATAACTATTGGTGTCGTATCAACAGTGCTGCCGTCGGTAAAGGTGGTAGTTTCATAGTTCCAAAGATATCTCTTTGTGCTTGTTACCGCCTGTACCGTCGTAGTCCAACCGCTTGTATTCTTAGTAACTCCAGACGAAGCAGACGTAGCCAAATAATGCTCTGTCACCGTTGATATGCCCCTGCCGCCTGAAATGCAGACGGGATTACTGTAAGAATAAGAATTATCCGTATAGATAAACTTAATACGCTGCCAAATATAATACCCGTTTTGCCATGTCGGGGGGTTAACGTTCCATCCAGACGTGGGGGCCGTTGTACTACTTTGATTCTGCGCATATTCCGTTTCGGTACGGGAAATTCCCGTACCTTTACGGATAAACTTAATAACGCAAGTTTTCATTACCCCACTCATAGGCCACTAACTTTGTGATTCGATAGTTACCGAAACGTCACTACCCGCCTGCACACAGTGGGCGCGTGTAACGCTATAGCTTGCCTTTGCCGTTGTACGGTCGGCCTGTGAATTGAGAAATACACCTGCGGCATCCTTGACGGTAAAGAAAAACAGACTATCCATAGCCTTTGTGCTTGTGCCGCGTTTTACGATCACGGGCGTATAAGTCACCGTGCCGTTACCGTTGGTGTCCTCTGTGATCGTTTCATCTTCGGGGTTGGGGTGCGGGTCGATCTCGTAGGGGTCGCTTGCATCCATAACGCCCTGAAAGTCGCTACCGATCTCATTGTCACCGCGTGAAACGACTACCTTAAATTCGCCGTAGGTGTTAATATCGGCCTCCTGTACCGTAAGCATCTGCCCGGTCTGCCCTGAAATCTCTACCCAATTACCCTGTGAATTTCTGTACCATTTGTACGAAAGTCCCGTAGTAAGTTGGTTGCCGCTCTGGTAGGCCATAGCCTTTAAGATACAACTACCACCCTTTTGGGTAATAACAAAGTTCTTATTGTCGCCTGCTGCGATAGTTACCCTAAAGCTGCTACCTGTAGCCTGCTGAATGGGGATCGGGTACGACGCTTGTATTTCGTCGCTCTGCGTACCGTAGGATATGTGGGCTACCATCTTGATAGTAGCGGGTGCAAAGCCGGATGCCTGTACGATGTTCTGTACGATCTGCAAACCGTAATAGAGGTTGTCGCCTGCGGGTGAAACTTTCTTAAACAGCCCGGCAAACGTACCGCTTGACGTGTCGCCACTCCACGTAATCTTTGTGCCGTTGAAATAATAGTCTATGCTGTCAGGCGTTGCAACGCCCTCGGCTACACGGCTTGACGTACATACAAAGAGCAACTTAGGCTTTAACGTCGAGAAATCCGGGAAAATATTGGTAACGTCTTGTTGCGTACCCTCCCACTCTTGGTACAAATCGCCCTCTGAACACATAATGATAGCGGTATATGTTCCCGCCTTGCTTATGAACTTAATAGTTCTACTTGTACTCGCTGTACTCATAATCTCTTAGCATTAAATTGTTATTCTTCATCTGCTTACTCACCGCCGTTATCGGGTTCTTGCTCCGGGCCAAAGTCCACAATATCCTCGACATTGCCAACGTCACCCGCTGTTATTTCCTCGCTCCCTCCACCTGTAGCGGCTTCGGTCTGCTCTTCCGGGGTCTCTGCCTCACCTGTGCCCTCTGTCACGGATTCACCGTTACCGGGTTCTGGCTCCGGCTGATCGTTGGCGGGGGCTGCTTCGGGTTCTGGCTCCGGCTCGTCGCCGTCCATGATAAAGCGGGGGTCTGTAGCCCTTGGCAAAGGTCTTGTAACGATGCCGTCTTGCTCTTCCCTTGCCTCATGCGCCATCAGTGCGATACCGCCGATCTGTGCAAGGGTCTCGTTAAGCTGCGTAAGGGGGCCGAATTTCAACATATCAGCCTGCCAAAGTAAATAGTTACCGTCCTTGACGGTGTTACGCTCATTCTCTACGCGCAAAAAAACTGCGACTTTCGGGTTTGCTTTAATGTAACGTGCCATAATTCCAAAATTTTAAAGTTCTTATTTAATCAATAACAAATAGCCATCTTCATCTTCAAATAGCGATCCGTCGCCATCTTCCCAACAGCACGCGGGGCCTGCATCCTGTACTTCAAGCCCATACACTGCGCCTAACGTATCGCTCATATCCTTTGTAGGTAATAGTGGTGCTTTCCCGTGCCCCACCTGATTGTACGTAAGGCTACCGCTTGCCCTGTTGGTGGCTGCATACCAAAGTATCAGCAATTCGGTTTCGGGGTTTGCGATAATGCCGTTAACGTCCCAAATCTTAGCCTCTGGCGCGATCTTCAAAATACCTGCGGGTATGTTGGTTGGTACGCCTGCTATGTCAAATTCAAATTTAGGGATGCGCCTTACAAAAGACGTTATACGCTCCGGGCTTGCAGCCGTTAAAGATACGCTTGCCGGGTTGCCGCCTCTGTCATACTTTGCCCTGCATCTTATATACAGATCGTTACCCATCAGGCTACGGTCTATTGTCAGGCTTGCAGTATCGTTTGATACCTGTACGTCGTAGTCTAATACCGTGTCTGTGCCTATTTCCGTCCACGTATTGTTTTCCCTGAACTTTTCCCAGACAAAGATACGGTTGGCGGCTGCACATTCGTTTTCGCCACAACGTAAACTTGCGTGTATCACCTGTACCGCCTGATCCTTTAACGGATTATAGATAGTCTGATCGGGCGTATCTAAGATCAGTACAGGTTTAAATACCGTAGAGTTACTGCAACGGATCGGGAATGTCTTTTGCAAAATGTGTATCTGCCCGGTACGCTGATCCAGATATTCGGCATAGTATTCAAGCGTAAGCGGGTTTTGTGGCTGTACGTTCTTCTTTACCAAAATTCGCCCTGCGTTGCCTCCGCTTGTGGTGATCTCATAATTAGTATTCTCTGCCAAAATCTGTGTACGCATACCGCCTACGATCTCATACCAACGCACATTAGCCAAATTTGAATTGACGCTACCCGGTGTAAGAATTTCGTCTTTATCCATGCGGCTTATCTGTGGCTGTATCACAAGCGGGGTTAGTGTATAGTCGGGCGTGTATTCGTCCGCGTCCGCGTCGTAATTCTGCCTATCGGGCACACTACCCACTACAGATAAACTAAGGTCTATTTGTAGGGGCTTAAAGTTAAAATCAAATCTCCTTACTTTCATACTCTCTGTTATTTAGTTAAAACTCAAATACTGCCCTGTCTGCATCAACTTCGTTACCGTTTTCGTCTGTCAGGATAACAGTAGCGGTTATCTTCACTTTCTTAGGTACATAGCCGTTAAAATCCATATCTGCGGCTGTCAGGTGTATAGACTTTCCGGGATTGTTTACCCCGCTGTGCCGGGCGTTCCATGCCAAATCAGACTGCACGCGTTCTACGCCGTCTGCATCTTCGCTATACCGCGTCCATGTGACGTTAGCGGCGGGTATGTTTGCCGTTATATCCTGATTCCTGTATTTGGCAATAATATACAAAGTCAGATCGAAACGGTCAGGATCAAACAGTACGTCGGTATCGTTAAACTCTACCGTAAAGTCCGGGTTGCCTTCCAAAAACGCCCAATCGGTAGTAAGCACAGACGGGGGTACAAGCGTACCCGTCCGACAGCAACGGTATTTACACCCTTTGTACCAGACTTCGGAAACCTCATAATCGCCTGTTTCGGGATTCAGGGCGTTGCAATAATAAAAAGCCTCTGCGTCCCATTCTCCCCGGTCAACGTAAACAGGTTCGGGTAATCCCGTCCAATGGTTAACCCTGATAATATCCATAGCGATAATACCGGGAATATACATATAATCCAAACCGCTTTTGACGGGTAACGGGTAGCCCTGATCATCTACCATCTGCTGTACAAAGTCGGGCAAAGTGCCGATTGTCATACCGTAGTTAGACTGATCTATGATAGGCTTTGTTACGCCTACCAATTTCACTATACGGCCTTCTGTAGATGACAGATACAGGCAACTTTGGCGCGTTGTGTCTGTCTGGTTTCCCCAACGGGCAATATTCATCAGTTCGCAAGGCGGGAAATTATGCCCGGCGGGTACTTGGTTATCGGGGTACAGGGTCACGTCTATAGTGTTATGTGCCGTATCAACGGCTGTAACCCTCATCCAGCTTGTGTACATCTGCGCGTTAGTGCCGGGCGTTGTCATACCCAAAGCGGCTGCACCCAGATTGTTAATGATACCCTTTATGACGTTGTTAACCTTTTGGGCCGTAAAATAGCCCTCCCACTTTTCCCGTAGGGTTAGGCGGTATTGGCCGTTACCCAAATCTTCGACACTTACGATCTGGTCGCTTTCTGTCAGTAATTGGTCGCCCTCGATAGCAGACAGTCGGTTAATGATCAATTCTACCGCCTCAAAGTACGTGCGTACCCTAACGCTCTCAAATTCCGCGTTTCCCTGTGGGTCTATACCTGCACCCGTTCCGGCATATAAGGACTTTACGAAAGTACCAAAATGCACATCGTCACGGAATACGGTTAACCCCAAAGCGATCAAGCCCTGATTAAAGGTAATTATACCCTCTGCAATATCATCGGCAATACGACTAAGAAACTTATTGAAAATCGGGCTGTCCTCTGCCAGATCACCCGCTACGTCTGCATAACCCGCCTTGACCTTTTCACGGATTTTCTCAAAAACGGTTGTTTCCTGTCCGTCAACTTCGGTTGTGATCTCCTTTAGCAAATCAAGCCAAAGATAACCGTTGCTGTCCGTTGTAATCTGATCCAAAGCATCTAAGTTAACGTGCTTATGCCCGTCACCAGATATACCCGTACCGTTGGCACTCGCATTCAATACTACGGTACTATTAAGGTTGCCGACACCCTCCCGGCGCATTCTCTCGCTTCGGGGTCTCGGCGTATGGCCTTTGGTTACTGACGTATAATGTTTATTCATATTGCGCTATACTGATTTAACTTACTTCCTCAATCGCGTCGTATTCGTCCGGCTTAAATTCGGTAATCTCAATTTCTGACGTATCGGCTATCACGTCCTGTTGTTCACCTGTCATTAAGAAAACCTTGCCTGCCTGGTTCTGCTCCGTATAGGCGCAAAGCCCGCCCGTGTCTATCACGGCTTCGCCTGAAAGCCGGGTCTTACGTTCCGCGTATTGGCTGTAAAGCGTGCCGATCAATAGTTTTTCGGGGTGATCAACAACGCCTGCACGCTTTAGCCTCTGTATCTGTAGGCTGTCTGACGTACGGCAAAAGATACCCTTTGCAGTGGGGCAAATCTTATTAGACGTGCCACAAATGGTATCTATAGAAATTTCCTCTTTGGCTGCACGGTTAATGTAGCCTGAATATTCTATATCTTCCAACTCCGCTGCATCAAAGGCCAGATTGTTTCTAACCAACTCAACCTTTGGGGCCTTGTAGAGTAACCAACGTGCCTTATCATACAGGCCGTTTTCAGTCCAACGTCTGCAAGCGTTCCAATCAGAATCAAAGCCCGTAAAAATGCTGATCACACCGTCGTAGTCAAAGCACTGCACACCGCGATATATGGTAACTTCCAGATAACCGCCTTGTGTCGGGTACGGCATATACTCACCGTCTGCCATCTTCTTAAAACTCTCATATAACTGTAGGTTTGCAAATATCGGCCTGCCTATGCAATGCCTGTTACTATTCCATCCTAAAATACCTGCGCTTTCCTCTACATCATCGGGGTTATAATACTCTAAGTAGGCATCGCCAAAACTTGCTGCCCCGCTGTCCCAACGTCCTTTAGCGTAACCTAAGTGTCCCTTGCACGCTCCTTTGGCGTTGTGGCTGTTGACATAGTGGCAAACTACGTGGCCCTGATTGTCATAGAGGTTAACAGCAATAGGTACGAAAGCCCACCCCGTCCATATTTTCATAGCGTCGTAGTTACCTGCCTCGTTATACTCTCCGGCTTCGGTAAACGGATTATACCGGGCATCCAATAGCATTTCAAGTGACAGACGTACATAGTATGATTTTTCGCCCTCGCTGCTTAACTTGGGCAAAAATACCTTGTGCGACTTCATTAGAATTGTGCTATTCTCCTTTGTCACGCTATTAAGTATCTGTTTTGGCCACCCGGTATCAAGGTTTCCGTGGCCTCCTGAACGAAACGCCCATGCTATAGCGTCCGTTTCCGACGGGCCGCTGACTACAGGTAGGATATGACAATAACGGGCTGCGCCGTCAAGGTATGCCAAACCCTTGCCCTGTGTACTAAGGAAAATCGTAAAGTTTATAAGGTTGTAATCCCAACCGCCACCGCCTGAATGATCCGGGTTATAGTCCGGGTAATAGCTGTAGTAATCGTGCCCGCGTTCTGCCAACAAATTCACTTGCTCAACGGAATAAGTACCCTTAAACTCCAGATCACCCGTCAACAGGTCTGCCGACGAATACGGGGAAAAATTGATAGTAACGTTATTAGCCACTTTGTCAACGTCCATTGTCTGACTGTCACCATCCCATGTTATCGCCCGTCTCGATCCGTTTGTATGCAAGCCGTTTAGATCGTAGATATAGACTTTACCGTTACGCTGTATCATACGTAGTGCCAATGGCTGTAGTACGCCCTCTATGGCTTCTTTCAGCGTATTGGGCTTACCATCTTCATCAAAGAAATTTTCACTGCGTACAGATAGCGTGTCAGGCGTTGCCGCCGTGTTATCCTCAAAGGTGGTAGTACAGAAAGATGTTGTATCAAGCTGCCCGTAGTTAATGGTACTGCGTACCAAAGCGTCCAACAGGATAGCCCGGATTGTCTGCATACCTGACAGATTGTATTTCAGCCTGTCAAGTATTCCAAAGTCACTGAATGTAAGCGTTACGACGTAATAGCGTGCCATTTCGTAAGGTTCTTCGTAAAACTCCGGGTCTAACGCCCCACTCCAATACAGGGAATTGTTACGGTAAACGTCCATACGAATACGGCCCACCTCGATAGTATATAAATCTTCGTAAGTGCGATCACCGGGGCTTTCTAATTTTATAGTGGCCTCGCTGCCGCAAATAACGTTTTCCTTATCTTGGTGTTTCCAATCAATGATCAGGGCCTCTTCGCTTTCAAATGTCAACTCTCCTACAGTGGCAAACGGCTCTGCTGCCTCCTGTAGAATATCCACCCGCCATACTACACCCGCACGGCTTAGAAATGATCCCCTGTATCGTAACTGCTTGCTCATTCTCTTAGCTTCTACGTTTGTGGTTATACTCCTTTTCTATCACACCAACCAACTTACGGCCCTCGATCTCAAAGCGTACCTTGCCGCTTATACCGCTGTCGCCTGTATCGATCATCGTACGTAACTTATCCAACGGTGCTATGACTTCCGGGTTACTCCCTGCACCCGCGTACTCTCCCACAAGTGCCAACGTGGGGCCGCTTACGACTGCACCGCTTGCAAAGGGCGTTATGCCGATAGCCTGCACCATTGCCACCGCTGCCGCTGTAAATCCGGCTGCAATACCAAAACCCGCAAACGGTATGTATGCGTGTGCTGCAAAGTACATTGCACTTGCCAACTCCATATAGCTTGCAGTGGCTAACTTATTTGCCGCAATTATGGGTATTGCTGCCGCTGCCGCTGCCTCTTCTGTGGTCGCTGCTGCTACCGTTGCACCCGCTGTTACGCCTGTGGCTACACCCTCTGCCGTCTTAGCGGCTGTGTGGGCTGCTGTTACCGTTGTCAGTAACTCTATAATGCCTACGATAGTCTGTATGCCCTCATATAGCTGTATAAAGCCGTCAACGATACCCGTAACCGTCTGCCATGCGTTACCGTTACCCTCTAAGGCACTCGTTATACTCTCAACACCGCTGCCAATACCCTTGATCGCGTTCCAACCGTTCTGCAAGGTGCTGAAAGAAGAAATGCACTGACGCTGCCAACTCTGGTAAACGTCTATCATTGCTTCTATCTCCTTTCTCTGGCTGTCAGTAACCGGGTTTCGGGTGTCTGCCATCAGGTCGTTAAGTTCCTTGATACGCTTTTTCAGTTCGTCAAAACCGATACTGCGTATCTTGATCGTCTGCTCCCTGCCGTCCAGACTGTTGACGTTGGCGATCTCTCTTTGCATACCGGGGATTTCGGTACTAAGCTGCAATGTTCTTTTCTTTGCTGTCAGATCGTCGATAATACGCTGTGTCTGCATGATATTATCGGCATCCTCTTTTTGCTGACGCTGTGAATAGAACGATATAGCCGCGTCTATGTCTTTCAGGTTGTCAGTAGTGGCGGGCAAACTCATTTCCTCGCGGGTCTGATCCCATGCCTCTTGTAGCTTGTTGAGGCTGTTAATACCCTTTTGGGCAAACTCACGCTGTGCTTCGTCGCCACTATTCAGCAGACGGTTATAGTAAGACAGTTTGGCGTTTAGCTGATCGTACGATCTTATTTCATCGTCGCGTAACGCTGCTACCGTCGTATCTTCAAGCGTCTGGCGGGCCTCTTCGGTTTTCCTGATCTCTTCATCGATACCCGCTATAGCCTCCTTGCTTGCAGACTGCTTTTGCTTACGTAGGTATGACAGTTTCTTATCGTAATCGTCAAGGCTCTTTAGATCGTCTGGTAATTCCATACCATCCTGTAGCATCTTAAACGCTGCTACGGCATCTTCAGCGGCTTTCTTGGCGTGTGTCAAAGACTGTATCTTAACAACGTCGGATTTATCGGCTTTCTCAATTTCTTGCTGATAGTACGCCACATTGTTAGCAAGGTCTTTGTATGACTTCGCGTTTTCAACCAAAGACAAATCTTTCTTACCTGATTTATCCTTTTTGCTGTCTGATCCGCTACCGCCTGACGTTACCTTACTGCTACTAATAGGCTTGTTAGCCTCTGCCTGCTCTGCTGCAAATTGGGCCTCAACTTTCTTTGTCTCTGCCTCATTTGCCTGCATCCGCTTTTCAATGGCTTTCAGGGCCGGGCTACTCGATACGTTAGTACCGCTGTATAGTTTTGCCCCCTCTTCTGAAAAACGCCACTTACCGCCATTGTCAACACTACCGTAACGGCTGTTTCTATAGGTCTGATCCTTGATTTCGTCACCCGCTTTGGCGTGTCTGGCATTCTTATTGGCATCATCCTGTATGGCTGTCTGTGTAGCTGCGTATTCATCGGCTAACGCGATCTGCTTACGGTACAGTTCCGTTAGCTGTGCCATACGTGCCGCTGCCTTTGCCCTCCGGGTAAATGCTTCTACCACTGCATCGGTATTGCCACTAAATATATTTTCTGCATCAGATACATTACTGATCTTTAGTTTCAATTCCTCAAATGCAGACTGATTGTTTTTGATCCATGCTATTTTTTCTTGCTCCTTGCTAAGTGCTTTCCAACCCTCTTTCAGTTGTTCGTACTTGCCCATCAGGTCGCTATAGGTGGATTCCAAAGTATTGTCGTAAGCCTGCTTAACGGTGTCTGCTGACTGTCCGAAATCCTCCAAACCATCAGCGGCCCCGGCTGCTGCATCCGTCACACCGTCAAACGATCCGGCTAACTTAGCTACCACAACGCCCAACGCCGTAAGTGCTATGCCTATGCCCGTAGCTGCCATCAGTCCGCGTATAGCGATTTTAAGGGCTACGGCTTTGGTGGCTGCACTACGGAATGAATTAGCCATTACGTGTGTAGCGGCTGCAACGCGTCTTGAATTAGTACCAAACAGAGCATAGACGGCAATAGTACGGTACATTGACTTAGAGGCCAAAGCCTGTGCAATATGCAACTGACTGAAAGCCTTTACCAATGATGTAACGCCTAATAGCGACATTCCGATTTGTGATCCGAAATTTAAGATCGGCTGAATACTGCTAACCGTTCCGGCTATGTAATCAGTGTATTGGCCCCAGGCATTTTTAAGCATCTGCAGTTGGGATGCTCCCGTGCTTGCCATATCGTCGTAGGCTTTCGCCATTGTACCTGCGCTGTTGTCAAGTAGCTTGATGTTTTCATCAAACTTTTCTGCTAACTGCCCGGTCAAACCATTAACCAGACGCAAAGCCTCGGCGCGTCCAAACAACTTAGCGTAAACAGATTCTTTCAACTCTCCCGTTTTGGCGGTGTAGGCCGTAATGGTCTTATCAAGTTCCATAAGGAAATTACGGAAACCTCCCGCTGCCTTTATAGATGCGGCATTGAAAGAAATACCCATAGCCTCGGCCATCTTCTGACTTTTGCTGCTTTCTTTCGTTAATGCCGTCAATACGCTTGCAAGCTGTGTCGCTACCTCGGCTGTGTTACCCGTTACGCCCGTTAGCGTACTCATAACGGCTAACATTTCAGTAAAAGATACGCCCAACTGTGCTGCCTGTCCCGTCACTGACGGCAAAGCGGCTGCAAGTTGTTCAAATGACGTTACGCCGTTCTTGGCGGTTAACTGTATCTTATCCTGTATATCTTGGGCTGCATCCCATTCAAGCCCGTAGTTTTTGATAATGGTAGATGTGACCTTAACCACTTCGCCAACGTCTGCAATACCGCCTACGGCTGATCGTGCGGACGTTTCAAGGTAGTTAATCCAATTATCTTCTGGTACGCCGTTACTGATCACCTGATATAAGCCGTTTGCCAAAGCATCACGGGCCATCGGGACGGTCTTAGACAATTCGGCTACCTGGCCTTTCAGTTTATCAAAGCCCGCTGCATCCTTGCCCGCCATCGTGTTAGCGGCTTTCATGGCTGAACTGAAGCTATTACTTTCCTCTGTCAGATTACCCAACGCGCCCGATAATTGAGAAAACGCATTAATGGCATTCTGCATCATTTGTATGGTCTGATTCGCGTTTATAAGAGATTCGCGTAACTTTACCGCGCTTCCCTTTGCACTGTCAACAGCCCTTTGCAAATCATGTACGGTTGATGTCGCGGTAACTACCTGCTCCTTGCCATCAACATTTAACCTAACTGTAAATTTTACTTCTTTAGCCATTTTTAACGCTAACTTGCTTACTTATTTCAATAATAATTTGTATATTTGCAGCAGAATTAATGGCATTGAGTATGAAAGCAAACGTTTCTTATATCCGTTGGGGCATTATCGCCCTGCTATCGTTCATCGTTGCAGCGGTGGCCTTTGCAATACCTTGCCCGCCTCTCGTAATCGGATTAGTGCCTGTCACTATCATTTCTGGTAGCATTTCTTTTCTTAAATATACTAAAGAACTCGACCGCGCCGGAAGTTTCCTTTTTGACGATTACGGCTATTGCTGATTTCTTATCCGTGCCATTAGCATTTCAAACCGTTCTTTGTCTTGCTCTTTACTTAAAACAGGTGCGCTACTCTTCTTTTTCTCCCACGGGAATATGATAACCTTTTCGGGCGTAATCTTACGCTTTGAATGCGGCTGTAGTAATACGGTTGCCGCTAATCTCATACGGCCCCAGGCATCTTTATAATCGGCATCCTGTTTATCGCTGTACGCCTTGTAAATGTGTTCAAACTCTGTCGGTGTCAGCCTGCAAAAATCATCATACGAAAGCCTGATCAGGCCCAACGCTATGCCTAATACATCGTAAATGCCTATTTGCTCTTCTTTTTTTTTCTGCCGTCTTTCTCTTCTGGCTTTGCCTCTCCGTTGTCAAGTGTCTTAGTCCACTCTTCCATAACGTCCGGGTCTATCGCGTCGGCAAACTCCATAAGACTAAGATCAAAGTCTATCTTATCGGCACTACAGGCAGATGCAATACAACACCAAAGGTACGTACACAGATCGGTAAACCCGCCGTCCATTTCCGTAGCCTCTTTGCCCGTCTCTTGCTTAAAGCGAAGCATAGCCCCCATAGTCTGCCTACAGGGGTATGCCTTGCCATCAATTAATATTTCTACTTTCTTCTTTTCCATAGTCAGCAGAAACTAAGAATTAACCGCCTGCGGAAACCTTACCGGGGTACTCGCTCGGTTCGCCGTCGCTCTCCAGATTGACGGTGTAGGTGGCATCATCCTGTGCCGGGCTTGTTTCCTCGATAGAGGTAATGATAAAGTTACCCGACAAATAAGGTGAAGCGTCACCCTCGCGCTCATAGGCCAATACTGCTACGTGCTGACCTGTTCCCCACTTGGCCGCGATCTCTTCAAAGCCATTTTCGGACTCACCGTAGAAACGCAAGCCCTCGGCACTGATAGAAATTGAAAGGCCCGTAACGCCCTTGCCTTTCCAAAGCCCTGCTGAATACGACTGACTTGCAGCGGGCTTAACGGCACGGTCTTTTGTCTCACTGTTGAAAGTAATGGTGTGGGTAGTGCAATGACCTACTGCCTTACCACCAATACTTAACAGAATGTCGCTACCATTGATGTAGCCTGTTTGTGGTACTGCCATAATTCTAACTCCTTTTTAAATTATACTAAATCTGAACTGTAAAGATCAATCCCTGTACGTAGGCATCATCTTCGTAGAACTCTTCGCCGTCTGACAGATAGCAACTACGCATAACCAAACCCGATTTTTCGCCCTGTACGTTATCCAAAGCGGCGCGTACCGCCTCGGCTAACTCTATGCTGCCTTCGTAGGTCTTACTATAGCAATTAATTTCTATCTGTACTTTATCTGCACCCGGCATACCCGTTTTTACGGGGTTATGCTCCAGACGCGAACGACGGTAGGCTACATAAGGCAAAATAGCTTTGTCGGTCACTACGGGAAAAACCTTAGTAGCAATCTGGCTTACGTCGGCATCCTTTGTAAGTATGTCACGTATTATTATACCTGCATTTAATGATGTCCTTGCCATACTTCGTTATCAGTTAATAAAACCACATTTCTTAGCCACTTTCTCAACGGCTACGCCTACTTCCTTGCCTAAATCGGTTTCTACCGTCCTATTCATTTCGGGTGTCGCCTTTTCAAGAAATCTGTATGCAGGCATCCGTTTTGTCGGTATTCCATCCTTACGTATGGTTTCCGTCCAATATTGGGTTTTGCCGCTTCGGTGTGTGCCGTAGATACCGTGTTTGATCCGTACTTTCTTACCGCCTCTTTGACGATAGTTAGTACCCTCTTCTGCCCACATCAGGATAGGTTTTTTAAAGCCCTTACGGTTTTCGTGCATTGACTTTTCGCCTTGGCCTTTCAGGTTTGCCCGGTGTGCCTTGACTGTTATCAAAAAACCGCCTCCCCTGCTGTAGATGTGGCTACGTATGCCTTTTTCCCAATCTGCCTGATTGCCCTTGACCTGTATTTTGGATCGGTGCAACTGTTGGCGTGCAATACCCAATACTTTCTTTGCCTCTGCACGGTAGGCGCGTTTCAGGGATTTACGTAGCTGCTTCGGGGTCATTTCCTTAGCAATCTGCGCTAAGTCCTTTTCTGGTGCCTGATCGGGTTGCATACTGAAATACGGTTATTCGTTCACTCTGTCACAGATCAAAGTCTTAAATCCTCTGTCTAAGTTGGGTATGATGTTCGTTACGGTGTATAGGTTGCCGCCTAACTGCTGTACTCGCCAATTCTCCTGTACCGGGTGTATGTCCCTTATATTGAACTCTGCCCGATAGTCCGGGAAATGCTCGCCAACCTCTTCTGATCGGTTGCCCGTGTGCTTTACTCGCTCTGCGTGTACGGTACGGGTTTCCTCCCATGTGGGCGTTTCCTCGCCGTAGTCGTTTATAGTCATTACGGGCTGCAACAACTTTAGCTTATACTTCATCCGTCCCGCTATCATCTTTCACCAACTTTCTAAAGGGCTTAATTAAAGCCTGTAGTGAATTTGCCACCTCCGGCATGATCGTTTGGGCGTTTGATTCACGCTGATTATACCAATGTGCCCCCAACATCATAATAGCCTGCTGCAATTCAGCGGGAAACTCACCGTCTCCCATAGCCGTTAATTCTGCCTCGGTGCGATTGGTAGCCCTGATAACGTGGTTCGTAGCACTCTTTAAAAGATGTGCCAGATACGTATCATCGTCTGCGAAATCATCAGCCTTTACGTGCTGCTTGAAAAGTGCCAAATTCACTACGTTAGCCATAACCTAAAACCTTGATACGTTACACAATCACAACTTAGCTTGCTGCCTTGACGGTCACAACACAAGTAGCCGTATAGGTCTGCCCACCGTACGTAATCGAAGCGGTCACGTTAGACGATCCGGCGGCTACGGCTGTAACCTTACCGTCTGCTACAGTTGCCTTGGCTGTCGCGCTGCTTGCCCATGTAACGGTAGCACCGCCAACGGGGAATACGCTTGCTGTCAGATCGATGGTGTCACCTACGGTTAACGTCACCTCTGACTTGTCAAGGAACACACCGATCTTAGACAGGATGGCAAACGCCTGCTGACGCAATACGCTGATAGCGTAATCGACATTCAGCACAAAGTCGATGGCGTTGCTGCGGGCCTTGCTGTAAGGATCGACGATCAGCACCATGTCGCCAAAGATACCCTGCGGGGCGTACTTGAATGCACCAACGTAAATCTGTCCGTCGGGCACTTCGTTGGTAGTGTAAACGGGTACACCGCTGATCTTGCCGTTATCATCGACAATAGCCTGCTGTGCTCCGCTCCACTTCGGGGTAGCCTCCAACTCGCCCTTTGTCACGTCGGACATGACATAGCAAAGACCCTCCGGCTTCACGTTGTGCTTCAGGATAGCGGTCTTTGCACCCGTGATCTGCTTCAAGGTGGGCGCGTCGCCTGTGTAGGTCTTGCAGTTCTCCGCAAGCATAGCGGTTGCAAGGAATGGGCCTACCAGATCAGTAGCACCGTTGACCTTGGTCTGGCTGAACATGATCTTATTCATCAGTTCGGCAATGGCTACGGGCATATACTGCGTGCAAACCAACTGAATAAGGTTGTCAGTCTCATTCAGGGCCTCGCGGGTAATGGGGATAGCGATACCCAGACGCTCCGGCTTCGGGATCAGCTTGTTAATAGGAATTTGGGTATCTCCCAGAGCTGCGCCCTCATCATTGATGGTGGCGTGGAATGCCTCGACAACGGGCCACTGATGATTACCCTTTAAGCCTGTCAGCAAGGGCGATCCGATGGCTTTCAGGATCGTCTTGTTATACAACGGCTCTACGATGTCGTGGGTAGTGATCCCTGACGGGTTCGTACCTGCAAGCCCGCTTGCATAGGTAGAGGCGTTGCCACCGAATGACTGTGCAACGGCACGGGAAATCTTCAACTCAAAACGCTTGCCCTCTTTCAGGCACTCACGCATCTTGGCGTTAGCGTTCTCGATGTCCTCCTGACGCATAACGGCAATGCTCTCGGTGTTGGCCTTGATCTTCATTTCCAGAATATCAAGTTCACGCTCAAGCTGCTTACGCTCTCCCTGCTCTGCCTCTGTCAGTGCCTCGCGCTCCTTATCATTTTCGAGATTCTGCGCCATCTCGTTCAGGCGGCCTTTGATAGCGTCTATGCGCTCGTAGGCTTCGCGGAAATTAAATTTTTCCTTTTTCATTTTGCAGAAACTTTTAAATTAAACAATATGCCACCTTAAACGGTATGGCTAATTCTCTTCTTAATCTCACGGATCGCCTCGCGTTTCTTTGCAAGGTCTATTTGCTTCGGCTCTTCTACGGTTTTCGGCTTTTCGTCGAAAACGATGCCCGCATCTTCCAACTCGCGCTTTGTTACGTTGGTTTGCTCAAAAGCGGGCTTTGGCGTAATCGTAAAGTCATAGACGTTATCAATACGCTTAACGTGGCGCAACAGGATTTCTTCACCATCTTCTGTTTTCTCACCCGTCTTTTCGTAGCTTACCGCGTTCTCGCTATCCTTTTCATCCGTAGAGTAGATGAAAGAACACCCGGTAATATCACCGCGTGCGATCAGTTCCAAAGCCTTGTCGCCGTCAACGGTCTTAGGCATTTCACACCAGAACTTGACACCTATTTCGTCAATCTCATAGTGCAACGTACCCACACCATTCTTACTACGTCCTAAGATCAGTTGGCGATCATGGAACATAGTTAGCATGATGTCGCAAGCGTCCAACGTCTCACGGGTAAGACAACCCTTTTCTAAGATTTCGTAATAAACGCCTACCCACCAATCAAGCAAAAGACGGCTACGTACGCCAAACTTCAACGCGTAACCCTCGATAATTCGGCTTTCGCCTCCCTCGGATGCCTCACGTACCTTTAGCTGTACTTCAAATCCTACGGCTCTTTTGTTAATCTTTTCCATTGTTACTACTGTTATTTGATGCTGCGCCCTTGGTGATCTTCTCACTATCCAACGCTGCAAGGTTTGTCGAACATAATACAATATCGCCTTTATCCACTAACGGCTGATTCTCGATACGTCGCCAATCATTGATCGTATAGATACCGCTTTCAATAGTCAGTTTCTGATACTTTGCCATTGATTCCAGATCAAGCGAATAGATGCCCTTACGGTCAAATTTAAAGATGCGCTTGCAGCAAAGGGTACGCGGGATCAGCTTACGGGTAAACTCTGATTCAATCCTTTTCAGGATCGGGTCTAACGTCATTGACAGATAAGCTACGTTAGCCATTTCAGCAGACTTGTAGTTATTGCTTGTATCATCAAAGACAAAAGACGGATGCACACCAAAGAAACGGCAAATTTCCCTTACGGTAAACTTACGCGATTCCAAAAACTGCATATCCGTACTACTTAGCGAAATCTGCTTAAAGTCCACCTGTCCGGGCAAACTTACGATATGCTCACCTTTTGAAAACCTGCTGTCAACGTCTATAGCCGTTTTCTCTAACTCTTCGTCCTGATACTCACCAAATCCCGTAACGCTCTTATCATTACTGATAATACCGCGTACGTTACCACCATTGACAAAGCGGTTTGCCGTTTCATCGTCACCCGCTGCCGCTATGGTCGTAGTACGTCTGGCGTGTTCTATCACGCTTTCACCTCTACGCCCGTCTGAACTATGCAAGTACAGGTGTATAATCTCTGATTCCTTAAAAGTACCATACACACCGCTATAAGGATCAGAAATAAAGTACAAGCCATTCAGGGTATCGTGGGTTACGGTGTTACGCGCACATAGTACCAGGTCTGTAAGTTCACCTAAGACGTAACGCGGATAGATATAGGCGTTACCCTCTAACAGCATCAGTTTAACCGCCATACTCCAGAAATCAAAGATACTCATTTCTGGTTGAGGCTGTACAGATAACAAATAATGCAGGGGGCTGTTTGTATCTTCCTGGTAACGGTCATTCTTTAGTTTGAGGTACTGCAAATGCAGTCCGGCTACGCTATCACTCAAAAGCTGCACGCAACGGTACACCGTAGCAACCGCCAACGGTTCGCCGTAGGGATAGAAATAGTATTGCAGCCCTGCGCCCGTACGTGGGTTCGTACGGGTGGGCTTCTGGGGCTGCGCCTCAACAACGGATTCACCGCCTCTAAACAGACTCTTTATGTTTTGCCAAAATCCCATATATGATCATTCGTCCTTTTTCTGTGAAAAAGTACCGTGTATAATCGCTACAGACGGTACGCTAAGATAATCTATTCTATGAAATCGGGCTATTAACCCACCGCAAATTTAGGCAAAACAAAACGCGCCACAAAATGCCGTTTGGCACATCGTGGCGCGTCGTGGTAGAGTGTGGTAGATATTTGACTTTTTTAAGAAAATAGTTTCCGGCTATATGATCATCTGGCACCATACCCGCAGTATGTCGCTGCCCTTGATGATTGTTTTCTTGTCTATCTTCCGTACCTGGGCTTTCAGGTGTCCGGCCTTCACGTAGCGGGCTATCGTGTGGCGGTCAACGCCCAATGCCCGTGCCGCCTGGGCCTGTGTGTAGTTGCCCGTGTACTCCACTTCGGGTCTCGTAGGTTTCATGCTGCACCTCCTTTCTCCTGATCGGTTATCACTGCCTCCTCCAAAAGCCAGTCAAGCGGCTCGAATGCCCGTGCCGTACTCTTGGCCCCTACTGTTACATCTACGGGAAACTCTGCCATCAGATTACGTATATACTCACGGGTTCCTCTGATCGCGTCCCTGAAAGTCTCTGCACTGTACGGCATAACGCCGTCCTTATCCTTGATCTCAATAACTCGCTGCTTCTTCATACCAATACCTCCATTTCTTCAAATTCAACACCTCTTACTAAGAAATCAAGTACATAAATCTTTTCAGACAATTCCTTTGCAGTAACATCATCGCTAAGATACGATGAAAGGTCGAAAGCAATAAAGTCGCGCAAGTCCTGCAGGGCCTTTTTAAGTCCGGCAGGATCATAGTTTATACCACCTTTCTGCCTCAAAACCGTTATCTTCTCGGTTTTGTGATCCTGCTTAATTGCCACCAACTGAATACCGGGTCTAATCTCCATCTCCATTACTTGTTTCCTCCATTGATTAAGTTAGTAATCTCGTTAACGTCCATTCCCATCATCACGCCCATAGCTTTCATGAAACGCTGCATCATGTCGGCGGGGTCGGTAGGCAGTGACGGGGCTGCTGCCTGCCGCTTCGGCTTGCTGTCTGCCGGGGCCTCAACCTTTGGCCGTGCCGTCTTCGGTGTCACGGCGTTGGGCTGTCCGGGGCGGTTCTTGCCCTTGGCACGGTGAAAGGCGGTTATCACCTCCGCTGCCACATCGTCGGGCAATCCCGTACAGTGGGCGCGCATGGTCTGGAAACCCTCAATGGTGATATAATAGACCACGCCCGTAACGCTGTCGTAGCCTGCACCGTTGCCCTTGCGTACCATGCGCATCTGACGGATGAAAAGACGGCCTGGGCGTAGGGTGTGCTTGAACATACGGCGCACGCTGTCGCAGATGTAGCGGTGTTCCTTGCCCGTAAGCCGTGCAAGCGTCACCGACGATACCACACGCTGCTTGCCGTAGCTCTCCACGATGCCGTCCGTGTGCTGCAACAGGTCATGCACCACACGGGGCGCGTCGGCAAAGGTCGGTGCGCAGCCTTGCTGCATACGGCGCAACATACGTTCCTCTTCCTGCTGTCGGCGTAGCTTGGCCTCCATTTCGTTAAAGGCGTAGATGTACGCCTCCTTGTACTTCGCCGCCGTCTTTCCCGTGAAGCCCATCACAAGGAATATGAAGCCATCGCGGGTGATAAAGTAAAAGGGGTCTTGACGGGTCGCGTTGTTAGGTAACTGCGTGGTTTTCAACGTCGGCAGAAAATTCTGCCCACGAAAACCATCACTGCAATCTAACTCCCGAATCGCTTGCAAAACTGTTTTGTGCTTTCGCTCGAAAATCTCTGCAACGCGCAAGGATGTTGTTACTACCTGGCTCTCCTTAATCTCGCAAAGGTTAGCCACCTCAACGTTAGGCTCTATCGTAGCCGTACCGCTGACCTGAATAACAGGGTTTTCTAATAATTCTGTCGCCATTATATAGCATTTTTGGCGTTACAGGACAAATTAAAAACGGCTGTCCACTTCCCGTTGCTATACACCTCCAAAGGGCAGTGGGCGCATTAACGCTCCACACGGGGTTAGACAGCCGCAAATCAGTATTGCGTAGCCTCGCAAGTCAGGACATAAAAACAGCCTGCTCGTTGTGTCGGCAGGCTCCATCAGGCCCGCCCTTTGGAATGTATAGCGCCGCAAAGCTACGCATTTTACCAGAAATAACCAAATTTTTCCTTAAAAAACTTACTTACTTATACATTTTTTAGTACTTTTGCAACCAAAACAGCATTAATTATGGCAAAAAAGGCACAAAATCAAGAGGAAATGACACCGATGGGCTGCGCGCTCACCGTGTTAGTAGTTGGCGGTATCATGCTTTGGTCGGGTACTAAACTCTGGGGCGCAATCGTCTTGGCGGTCGGCGGCGTGCTTACATGGCTCGTGTGGCAGTCGGAAAAACAGAAAAAGGCACCAAAGGCGGCAAGTTCTTTCAGCGTTTCAGTAGAAACTTCAACGGATAGCGACGAATACCAATTCAGCATCAAGGGCATTAACTTCCGCGATATAGACGATTCCATGTTAGGCGACTTCGCGGGTACGGCACGGGCGTTAAAGTCAAACCCGCACGACCCCTACGCCATCGGCGTGTATCGCGGCAGCAAGCGTGTGGGATTCCTGCCCCGTGGCAATCAGGAACTACACGAAAGGATTACGGCCCTCGGCGGCTCCGTTGATGCCGTCGGCTACATAGCAAAGGCAGAAGAGGACGGGCGCACGTTCTATTACGGCAAAGTAAATTTATTAGGAATATGAAAAAGTTTCTTTTTACAATCGCGTTGTCGGCACTCGGAATGGGTGCAAGCGCACAAATTGAAAACCTCGACGAAGTAGAATTGTTAGGTTCCTGGAATGTAACAAGTAGTGACGGTATCTTTGATGGCCGCTTACCGATTTACTACAACGGCTATAAAAAGCCCGTTGCATTTACGTTCAATGACAATACCTATTCATTCGTCAAATGGGAATGGGCGGGGCCTGAATACGACTACGAGCAATCGCCTGGATATTGGGTAACTCATTCCTCCGACAAATACATATTACACATACTGCTAAAGTCTAACTATTCTACGGGCGGCGACGGTATTTCTACCCTCAACTTTATAGTAACTGCCTTTGACGGCAATAACATAACGCTACAAACGCTGTCGAAAGACGGCACTATGACGCTGACAAAAGACGGATCATCTGACATCCGTGCCACCAGATCAGATGCAGCCGACGGCAAAGCCTATAATATAAACGGCATACCCGCCACCGATAACGACAAAGGCATAATTATCAAAGACGGCAAAAAGACGGTACATAAATAGAAACAGCCGCCTCTGGTCGGGGCGGCTGCTTTTATTTCCTTTCGTCCTGTTTTGGCGCGGGCCTGAACTCTGGTATCTGCTTCTGCACCTGTTTCTGCACCTGCTCCGTCTGTGCGGGCTTCTTTTTCTTAAACTCTATCTCAATGTCACCTATTGAAAACCTGCTTACCACAACGATCAGAAGCCAGATGACAACGGCAAGGATCACTGCCGCCAAGATGCTTTGCATGATCCCGTGAAAATAGCGGCTGCCCAGGCTTTCCGTCTTCGGTATGCGGTTAGCTATATTGTCATTGATATGCTGCGTCACCTTGTCGGACACCTCACGGGCAACCTGCTCGGCCATCATGTCGGTAGAACCGCCCATAAACTCCTGCAAGATGCTGGTTGCCATAGCGCGATAGTTGTTAATCCTCTGCTCGGAACAGCAGGCCTCGTGAAAACTCTTAAATTCCTCTTCCGTTGGCTCTTTGCCATCGTTGCCCTGCTTATGGCCCTCAATCCAGCTTACTTTTTCCTGCTTATAAAGCGAATAAGCGATATGACCAATCATATCGCTCTTATCATTTACCAATCTGCTGTAGATGAAATTATACTCCCTTGCCATTGCCTGCCATTACCTTTCTGCGGGCCTCGCCGTAAATCTGATTAACCCGGTCCATCGGCATTGTGCGATAGACTGTCACGCCAAACACGCTGACAGGCATAACAATACCCTTACCGACAACAGCCTGACGGTGCTGCCCTTTCCTCATGCTTTCGGCCAAGAGGTCGTTAGCACGCAAAACCATTTCCTTTGTTACCTTACACATACTGATTCAAAGATTCTGATGTTCGGGTGCAAAGTTAAGGATTTTCCTTAGATTTTCCAAGTATTTTCCTTAAAAACTTACTTACTTATATATTTTTATGCCGATTTAACGCAATTTGGATGCCGCAAACCGCGATTTTGCGATATTGAAAACGCAATTTTGCGGCACCCAAATCCTACGGCTCTCCCAACGCGTCCACGATCGCCTGCACCTGTGCGGGCGTAAAACTGCGGCAGTGGTCGCTGTAGCCCATAGCCGCAAGCCGATCCATGAGGCCCGGATAGATCAGCATCCACTTATGGAATTTCTTCCACGCCGATTCAGGCAAAATCGTACTGCAATACAATCCCGCCAACTCCATACGCCCGTATTCCCTTACCCTGAACTTCTGCATATTATCATTTTACGGTGCAAAGGTAGTGAAATAAAATGAGACATAACGATTTTCTACCGTACATAACAGGACAAAACGGTACATCACGGCACAAAACCGATACTGTTAACGTTTTCCGTCGTACCTTTGCAGCGGCAATAGTGCCACAAAACCCTAATAAACTAATCATCATGTTAAAGTACAAAAAGTATCAGAACAAAAACGAATGGAATACGGCCTACGGCAAATGGTATGGCCGCATCGTTCATGAACTGATGGAGTTCGATGAATTCATTGAGCACATGGCAAACCACCACTGCGTATTCTCGGAGGCCACCATCCGGGGCGTGCTGATCGAGATGGAAGTCTGCCTGCGTGAACTGCTTCTGGAGGGCAAGGCCGTGCGCCTGGACGATCTCGGCATCTTCAGCCTCGGAATGAGCACCAAGGGAAAGGTGGAAAAGAAGGATTTCAACGCCGACTGCATCAAGTCGCTGACGGTAAACCTCTTCCTCGGTAAGCGTTTCCGCGCAAAAGACCTGCTTGCAGACGCCAAGTTCAAGGAAGCCGACCTCTACATCGGCGACGGCAACTACTACGAGCCCGACGGAGAGACCGCGAACACAACCGGAAACAACCCATCCGGCAGTAACGGTCATTCCGGTGACGATGACGAACGTCCGGGAGCAGGCAGCAGCCAAACGTCGGGCGGCGGCCCTGAGGGCGACATCAACTAACCGACAGTCCTTTTTCATTCCATGCAGGCGGGGTGGCGTTGCGAAACGCTGCCCCGTTACCGCTGATAGCTGTAAAGCTGCCCCAAAGTCATAAGTACACAGATCACGCCATCGATCTTACGGTACTGTGAAATCTTCAAAGGTTTCTTGTTTTCCAAATGATCCTCGTCTAATACGCAGTTTGTCAGACAATAGACATTGATCGGGTTATCGTTCAAAGTGATCTTCGGGGGATCATCGTACACAAGCATTTCAAACGATTCTACGGGCAAATTGAAGTTGCCGTAAGTCTGGCCGTAGGGCTGTAGCTGATTCTTACCACCCGTCACCCGTAGGATATTAACCAAATCCTGTGCCTTATATCCGTCGTAGCCAATACGTATGATATTGACGATCTTTGACCGGGCTATAATATCATCGGCTAACATACGTACATCGATCTTACGGCCCTTGCAGAATTTTAAATAGCCCTGTTCGTGCCAAAGACGGTATAGCCTTTCGTTGGGGTGTCCCTTTAACGCTCCTATTGGAAAATAGTAATCAACGTGACTGTAGAAACGTTTGGTTTCCTTGCTATACAGGGTATAGGCTATTGCACTGAAATCATCATGCACTGACAGATCAAACGCTACGGCACAGTCCGGTTTTCCCTTTACGGTGTCTATGTTAAAGTTACCAATGATCTGCTTTGCATCCTTATAGCCAAACCACGTCTTTATTTCATTGATAGTAAAGATATTCAGCAGCTTTGTACGGAATGCCAACATATTTTCAGCAGACAGTTGGGCGTTACCCCATTCCATTTCGTAAAAGTCCGGCTGCACCGTTACGCCCAAATGGGGCTGCACCTTTGCCCATGTGTGCGGGTCGCTCTCTTCATCGTCTGCATCAGGCAGAAACAGATCGGCAAATATAGTGTCGTTTTCCAACTCACCGCGCAACACCTTTTTAACGCCCTCCAACTCCTTGTAACAGGGGCCATCGATCACGTCACTTGCCGTAGTGATAATCACCGTTAGCGGGTTCTTACGCGGCCCCATAGAGGTAGTAAGTACGTTTTTCAGGTCTGCACCGTTCTTGTTAGCCGTGTCGCGTGCCTGGGCGTATTCATCAAGGATAGCAAGCGAAGCAAACAAACCGTCTTTCGTCTGGGCGTTGGCTGTCAGGCATTGGGCCAAACTCTCCCGCGTGCCGTCCCTGAATTTGATAGTTTCCCGGTTAATCCTGAAATGCTTCTGCCGGGGGTCTATATTTTTCATTATACCCCTGATCTCGTTAAAGCACTTTTTAGCCTGATCGTAAGAGTTGGCCCCTACGTAGGCTTCGGCGTTGTGGTCGCCAAATAGCAAATCGTCAACGGCCAAACCCGCTGCCTCTGTTGTCTTACCGTACTTACGGGGCACAAACTTATAAACGGTACGGATCAGCCTACGCCCGTCGGGTCTGGCCAAACCGTAGATATTGGCAAACGAAAAAACCTGTACCGGGGACAGTTTGACACACCGCCTACCAGACGTACCGCTGAATTTCAGTTTTTCAAACAGTCGTATTTTCTTCTTAGCCCGCTTGGGTTTCCATTCCCATTTATCAAGCATCAGGAAAAACCGCCTGATCTTCAAATGCTCATACAGATTATGATCATCCGGGTTATCGATCACCTGACAAACGTAATCCTGCATACGCTGATCAGTACCCGCAAGCGCATACGCGTACTTTTTCAGGTACGTATCACGGTTTGCCTGTAGTTCCTCGACTACCTGCGCCTTAAACTCTCTTTCCTTGCTCCTTTCCTCCGCTGTCATTGCCTAATACTTTTTGCCGTGCAATCTTTCACGCTGCGCGTTGTATTCCATTTTCTGCCGTATATGCCAATCCAGATCAAAGCCTAACTGTCTGGCCCATTCCTCTATATAGCTGATAGCGTCGATCAACTGTATTCTGTCCGGCCCCAATATCCCGTAGATCAGATCGTAGGCTTTTTCGGTAAACGACTTATCCGTTTCGGGCTTTGGAAAAAAGCCCTCACCTAACCGCATATCCGGGAACTTTTCGGCGATCAGGTCAAAGATACGTATCACCGCGTCTGTCAGTTCCTCTTCTACGCTGCCCTTTATGTAGGCTTCGTAACGTTCTGAAAACTCCGGGTGCAAACTGACTTTCTGAACAAAGCCGATCATATCAGCCCGGTTGTCTTTCCTGTCAGCCTCTACCGCTTCCATCAGTTCACTAATAACCAGACAAAGCCAATGGGCATCACTTTTCTTTTCATCGTGGAAACCGTGCTCCGTTGCTATGTCATGGGCCTTTCTTGAATACTCTTTGATTTTTCTTAATTCCATATCCGTAATATTTTAATCATCATCTTTACTAAACTCTTCCATAAACTCCTTAAAGCCGTCGTTATCCGTCTTACGCTCCTTGCTGTCAACGTTCATACCCAAAGCCCTAAGTGCCTTTTGTGCCTGTGCCGAAACATCAAGGTATAGCTTTTCCTTTGGACTGACGCTTTCACGGGTGTTACCCTCGCGGGAAATCTCGACATTAACGGGCTTGTGGCCGTCTGCCAATACCTCTGTAGCCAATATCTCTGCACGTACCAATAACTGTGCCGTAACGGTTGCCTGTATAGACAATTCAGCCGTATATTTGCCCTGCTCTTTAAGCAACTTAACCAAATACCTTTTCTTGCTTTCCACCTTGGCCCGGATAATCTTAGCCTCTTCCTTTGTTGGCGGGCCTGCCAAAGCAAGCGTTTCAGGCGTCGGCTTAACCTCTTCTTTTTGCTGCTGCGGTATCATCCTTTCCGTATAGCCCTTATGCTTGTTACGGGTCTTGTTATAGAAGATCACCGCCGTAGTGTCCTTTGCCTCTACCAGATCATACAAAGCCTTTTCCGCTTCTTCATCCCTGCGCTCCCGGCATATATCTACGGCATCTTCAACGGCTTGCTTAAATTCCTGATCCTCTGCCATCCATTGTCTGAACGTCCGGGGATTCAAACCAATTACATCACAGGCGATACCCTTAAAGCCTTTCTGCCTGATAATCTCGGCTATAATATCCAATTTCTTTTGCTCCTTATCCTGTATCATTTTTCAAAGCTATTTATACCGTCGAAATACTCTTTGTAGAAATCATAGATACCCCGGCTAACAGTAATACAACCTTGTTCTGTTCTCGGATTCGTATTTATATTGGCACTTGTTTCTATGCCGAAATAAAAGCCGTCCGATTCATTGCAGCCTGCATATACCTTGCTGTGATTTTTGAAGATCGCGGCGCGTCCTACCTCCGGGTGTTCCTGATAGAACTTTTTAACCATAGCCCATTCGATCTTATAGCTGCCGGGGAAAATCTCACCCAAGTACATATCAAATTTCTTAATGCGCCCTGCATCATACCACTGCTGCACCTGTAGTATATCCTCTGCCGCCATACACCATGTAGATATTAGGCAATAATCCAGATCGTGCTGATTAAGTACGACTTTCAGATAACTAAGACTGTCAACATCACCCGCTGTTATGAAATGGTAGGCGTGCCCCTCCTGTAGCGTAACGTACTTCATGGCCTCTAATAGCTTCACCTCGCTAAATGCACGTCTGTACTCATACCGCTGTGACAGTTCGGTACATTCCTTAGTACGTCGGTGTGCCCGTTTTGCTACTGCGGCATTAATCAGGCCGTCGGCATCGTCGCCACCAGATAACGGGGCCTCTGGCTCTGGCTCCGGCTTCGCCGTGGGCCTGCCAAACTTGCCAAAATCGAAAGCATCATCATATTTCATATATCGTATAATTTAAATCAAACACAATCGGCAAAAAGGGAAACCGTTAAAAGGTCTTAACCCCCACAAGCCTAAAAAATAGCCCCCAAATAAAAAGAGTGATGGGCGAGGTTTAACCCCTACTACGGTGTGTTAAAAAACGACCGCCCCCGTTAACATTTTAAACAATATTTCACAAATGAGGAATTTTTTACAAAAGTCCTTTAGCTGTGTCGCTGCCTTACGCTTTGCGTGTTTCTTGCCACTACGTCCCATTTCGGTATGGGTTAGTATGTGACAATCGTGACAAAGTGCCATCAAGTTATGGGGATCGTACATAAGGGTATAGCGTTCTATACCAAAGCCGTCTTCTACGGGCTTTATGTGGTGTACCTCTGTGGCGGGTTTCTCTTTGCACCTCTCACAAATCGGGTTACTCGATAGCTTTGCCTTACGTAGCTTTAGCCACTTGTTTTTGTGGATCAGCTTATTATACTCTTTATCCTTTGCCATATCATTCAATTTATTAACGTTAGATTCACTTTATTTACTTCAAACCGTTATGCTTACGTAACAGGTAGTTAAGACTGTCTAACAATCCCTGCTGTACGCCTTTCTTGTTATCCAAAGCGGCTACGGCTCTTTCGTCAACCGTTCCCGCACAAACCAGATTATACACCTGTACCGGGTACTGCTGTCCCTGACGGTGCAAACGGGCGTTGGCCTGTTGGTATAGTTCTAAGTTCCAACCTGTACCAAACCATACTATGTAATGCCCGCCGTCTTGCATATTCAGCCCAAAGGCCGTAGATGCCGGGTGTGCTAAAAGTATGTCAACCTGTCCGGCGTTCCACTCTATCAACTGCTTTTCATCTGAATAGACTTTTACCCGATAGCCCTTGAACTTCTCGGCTATACGTGCTGCATCATGCTTATACTGATAGAACACCAAAACGCTGCTGCCGTTTGCAGCCTCTATGATCTCTGCCAGACGGTCTAACTTTTCATCATGCACGCTATGTACGTTTCTATCTTCGTCGTATATTGCACCGTTGGCAAACTGACTTAACTTGTTCATAAGTCCGGCTGCTGACTGTGCCAATACGTTTGCAGATTCCCCGGCGTGTTCGTCTTGAAACTGCAATACCTTTTCACGTTCAAACTTAGTATATGCCTGCATGACTGTAGCCGATAACTGTACCTTGACCGTGTGGCTAATCAGGTCTGGTAATTGCAGATAGTCTTTAGCCTGCATAGACAGACAAATATCGGCTATCTTTTTCCTTATCACATCTTCACAACCTTTCTTTACGTTGCACCTGACTATGATATTATTCCACTTATGGGTTTCAAAGTAGGTTTCACGGTACTTAGTAACCGATCTGCCCAGACGCTCACCCATATCTATACAATACATCTGTGCCCAAAGATCGATCAGGCCGTTAGGGGCCGGGGTTCCTGTCAGTCCTACAACCCGCTTTGCCGTAGGCGTTGCTATACGCATAGCCTTAAAGCGGCTTGACTTACTGCTTTTGAAACTCGTTAGTTCATCGATAACCAGAACGTCAAAGGGTAGCATACCGCCGTAGATTCCCACAAGCCATACAAAGCTATCGCGTCCGATAACGTAAACGTCTGCCTTTTCAGCCAACGCCAACTTACGCTGCTTTTCCGTACCCATCACCTTAGATACTTTCAGGCTCTTTAGATGATCCCACTTTTGGGCCTCTGTAGTCCATGTGGTTTCAGCTACTTTCTTAGGTGCTACCACCAAAGTACGGCTGATCTCGCAATCGTCTATAAGCTGCTGTATGGCTGTCAGGGTGCTAACGGTCTTACCTAATCCCATATCAAGGAAAAGGCCGCAACGCGGATTATCCATTATCCACTTGATCGCCGTCTGCTGATATTCGTAAGGTCTGAATTTCATACATTCAATTTCTTTATACGTAAGTCCGCTGATTCTAAATACTCTCTAACCTTTATACCGTCTATCTCGAAACGTAATTGTGCTAAACTCTCTATATAACCTATCAGTTCGTCAACTTCCGGCTTACTGCTAACAACCCAAACTTTATGATCCAAGTCTCTTAACTCCTGGTGTCTGATCTCCTGTAGCTTCGTGGGCTTCTTTCCCTTGCTTTTCAGTTCAACCCATATAACGTTACAATGTGGCAGGCAAACCAATCTATCAGGGTAGCCCGTCGTATTCGCATTGGAATATTTCAGGCATAGCAAACCACTTTCTTTGCACCGCTTAACTAAATATGCCTCGATAGCTTTTTCCGATACCTCGGAATGTCTAACTATGTTTTCTACGTTCTTTCTCATATCCTTGCTTATTTTTAGTCGGTAAACCAAATCCTCGCGTGCGCCCGCGTAACATTTCGTGCGATAACGTTTAAGCGTCTCGCGTACGCGTACGCGTTGGTGCTCCGTTTACTATTATTTTTATATGTATTTTTATTCTTATACATTTTTACTAATTTTTTGGTTTACTCGGTTTACCTTTGCTGAAATCCCTTTATTTATCGGGGTTTTACGGTAAACTAAACCTTTTCAACTTGGTTTACTTTGGTTTACCTTGGTTTACCTCACTAATTGTTAAAAAATGTAGCTTGGTTTACTCGGTTTACCTTTTTCAGCATTCGGTTTACCTTTGGTTTACTCTAAATATCTTCATCGTCGCTGTCATTATATACCCGCCTAAAGCCCTTTTGGATTCCGTACAAAGCTGCTGCGTGCTTAGTCGTACTGATACGCTCCCAACCCTGTAGATCATCCATCAGCCTGCCAACCTTACGGGCAATATACTTATAGTCCTTGTCGCCCATATCCTTACCCAGACGCTCACAAACAAACTCTGCCACACATACCCTTTCGCGTGTCTCTGTGCCTGCTGCATCCAAAGGATCAGGATCGGTAATGTATGCACGTCGGCGTTTCAAGTCCCATGTACCCCAATCAGGCGGTAGTTTCACATCCAGATATGCTATTAGCATATCTTTCATCGGGTCGTCGGCTTCGTCGTTATATTCGGCCTGTTTCCGGCGTGCCTCCTTTTCCAGATCGCCGGGCAAATACAGGGCTTCGCCTCTTCGCCAATACTCTACGGCCTCTGCCCACATCTGATCACGTACCGCTGTCAGTTCGTCTTTAACGTTTGCGTGCTTACGTAAAGCCTCGTTTACGGACATTACCCAGAAACGACGGTTTCCCGTGTCGCCTTTCAAGAAATACGTTTCGTTGGTCGTACCGCAGAAAACACACTGTCGCGGGTGCTTCTCTACAACCGTACCGTAAGCGGGCCTGTAGGTATCATCCTGACGGCTTATGTAGGCTTTCACAGATTCTACGTCGGATCGCTTGATACTGCCCAATTCGGGTAACTCGATAACCCAACCGCCTCTGGCTTGTTCCATACCGTTTTTACCCTCCATTGTTACCAGACTGTCGTTAAACCATTCACCACCCATGACGCTAAACAGGGTGCTTTTGCCTATGCCCTCTTCGCCTGATATGATCAGGCAATAGTCGTACTTGCATCCCGGATTCATAACGCGGGCCACCGCTGCCGTAAAGTGCTTACGTGTCATAGCCCTGTTTAGGGCCGTGTCCTCTGCACCCACATAATCGATAATCAGGGTTTCCAGACGTGGCACACCGTCCCACTCTAAGCTATTCAGGTACTCACGGATCGGGTGTACTCTGTGGCGGGTAAATACCGCGTCCTTTGCATCCTTAATCTTATCCTTACCCGTTACGCCGTAATTCTCTTCAAGGTAAACGCGTAAATTGGCATCGTCGCGGTTTCCCCACTGAATAGCCTTACGATCCCAAGGTAGCCCGTTTCTCACTAAGTCAAATCCGCTAAAGAGATCATGCCACAAGTGCCCTGATAGCATCGGGTCGTTATCCAATATGCAGATAATGTTTTTCAGCGTCGATTTGATTGCACCTTTCCTGTCGTACTCTAATTCGGCCATCCAATCAGTATTTTTTGATACTGCGCTGTCCCCGGCTTCGTCAAAGTCCACACCGTCGAAATCTGCATCTATATCGGCGCGTCGTTCCTTAGTGAGCAATACGCGTACCGTCTTATCCTTTGATGCGAAATCCTGCATTTTCAGGTACGACGGTAATTTGGTTATGTCGGTCTGTCTGGTTCCTTCATCATGTACGCCAAACAGGTGAATACGGCAAAGGTCGAAAGCGTTGCAAAGCTGCTTACTCGCCGGGTCTGTCTCATGGTGGCTGTAGGCAAATTTTCCCTCATAGCACACCAAACCCGCTGCTACGCTACCCAATTTGTACGTATAGCGTCCGTCTGTGGCCGTTTTTTCGTAGGCATCCTGTAGGAATGTGTCTATAGCATCTTCAATGGTGTACGCCCTGCAAAACGCTCCTATCAGTCCCGGTTTCTCCAAAGGATCACCCGCTTTTCTGATCTCATGGGCTACGGCTTCGGTTTCCCTGCTGCCTATGGGCCATTCTGATACGTCCCGGTAGTTGACGTAGGTAGCTAATATCTTATCTACGTCGCAAGCGGGGCCGTCCTGATACTCAAATACGTAGTCACCATCTTTAGGCGTTGACGGCCAATAGAAAAGACGTGGTAGCTGATACGTCGTAATATCAAACAGGTCTATGCCTACCGCCTCTGCTATCTTTCTGCAAATCGGCTCATACTCGTTAGGCGTGACGTTACGCGATAACGGGAATACCAGACGGAAACGCGGGCTTTCCGGGGTGTGCTTATGGGTGCTGTAGAGCATAGCGGCAAAGCCAAACTGCATCGTGAAATCATCCCATAAGTTAGCCGTACCGTAGTCCACATCTAAGGTAGCAACAGATCGCCACATAACGTTAGCCGTCTTGCGTGTACCGCCTGAAAGATAACCGCCTACAAAACCGCCTACATCTTTGATGTCGCTTTGTTCCTCGCGGGTCATCTTCATGTATTCCTTTACGCTTTCGCCTGTACGCTTTGTTTCGCTGCACCGGGCTACTAACTCGCTCCACTGCCATTTCTTGTTTTTCCACTTCTTAGACAAACGGCTGTGGGCTGTCGCTATGTCTAACGTGAAATCGTGCCTTAGTTCCATACGCGTTACCATTTTAGGGGATCAGCCAACAGATTACGGAAATACTCAAAATCCTTTTCGGTTGTGAGTAAATCAACCTGCCATGTGCCGCGTTCCACTCTACGTACTTTCATGTCAAACGGGTTTTCTTCATCTGCAAGCCTCTCGATCAGGGCTTTGAGAAATCCCGCTGCCATTGTCTGACGTACTACCTTTTTAAATTCTTGCTGTGCCATATTAATACGTTTTTAATAATGTTCAAAATACTGTCTGGTGCTAAAGCCCTTACGTGGCTTGAAATCTATAAACTCGCAGGTATTGTAAAGGGGCATTTGATTAACCCAATGTGCTAAATCCTGTTGCCAAAGCGGTATTTGGTACGCCTCCCGTCTGTCTAACGGCCTGTATGGTTGGCAATACGGTTTAAACCGCTTGTGTTCTTCGCCTCTCCAATGACTAACGCGGGCGTAAGATTCCTTAAAGTCTATAAGTATGCAGTATAGGAAATATTCGCCTTTATAGCCGTACTTATCCATCAGGCTTGCAGCCCGTTCTACGTGTGCGATCTGTGCCGTAGTATCACACCCGAAACGTACGTACCTGATCCAATTTACCTTTGCCAAAAGCCGGGCAATATCATCGGTTACTAACCTTGCATCCAAAGCCTGATTAAAGTCAACGCGTAAACCCATATTTACGATCTTCTCAATCTGCTGTAGCCCGTAGTCAGACGCGATAACGTTGTTATCCATCAGAATAGCTTTCTTTTTCCCGGCTGCTATTTCCTCTATATCCATATAGGGCCTGATCATACCCTCCTTTTGAGGTACTACACACCACTTGCATTTATTCGGGCATCCTCTTGTAAGAAAACCGTATGCCAGATTAGGATCAACTTTATAAATACTGTAATCAGGCTGTAAGCGGTCTATCTCTCCGGGTAACTCCTTATGCAGATCGTAGCCTGTACCGCCTTTCTCGATCCTGTCAGCGTTGGCGATCACTTGGCAATAGTCTGGCGTAAAGGTGAATATCTTAGACATATAGACAATATCGTACTGCTGAAATGGCGTGTACCATTCCACCAAATCACCCTTTGCCTTATGGTATGCACTAAGTTTCATCAGTGCCAGATTAGGGTACTTACTATCTACTGCTATTAATCCTACAGTCATATAGATTATTTCTTAAAGGGGCCTGTATAGTTTATGCAACGATATATGATACCCGTTATCTGATTACCAAAGCCGTAAAGCAATCCGTTATGCTGTCGCTTATCCTTTTTGCTTCGCGGGCAATAACCGCCCTTTCTGGTACAGTTACCACAATTCGCGCGATCTGCCGGGAAATCCTCTATAGTTGGAATGGGTATTTTCATACGTCACACTGTTTAATCATTTTGCATAAAAGCACTTAAATTTTTCAAAACACACAATACCATAAAACGGCTTTTTGATACCGTCGCTTTCGTCTGAAAATAGCGGCATTATCGTTTTCATTAGGAAACCGTCGCTTTCGCCGCCGTCGGCCCATTCGTAGCCGTTATCTGGCGTTTCCAACTTTCCTAAATGCTGTGCAATGATCGGGGCCACTATATTTACGTCGAAATCAAACGGGTATTCATTCCAACCATCGGCTGCACCGTTAAAAGACCAACCAATACAATACTTTCCGTCTTTGGCGATCTGGTAAACTAATTTGCAGCCTCTCGCAATCTCTCTTTGTGTCATATCTTTGGCGTGCCCTGAATAGTCCAAAGCAAACTGCAAAGCGGCTTGTATCTGATCCATGCTGCCTGAAATCTCGAAAACCTGATTACTTGAAAACATCATATCTACACCTCCTTAATCGTTAATCAGCATCGGCATAAGCAAAGCCGTTATTTCCTCACTCTCTGGTTGGATCGCCGGGTTAATGATAATAGCCCGTGTCTGATCTTGGATTTTAAACGTAACCTCTGTAGTGTTAAGATTACGCAAAGTCTGTAACAGGCTGTGGTCTTTGAAACCTATACGTATGGGCTCCTGACCGTCAAAGCTGCACGGTATTTCTTCGTCTGCCGACGTGCTAAAATCCTTATCCTCTGAACTCATACACATTCTACCCGCTGTCAGGTTTACGGTAATAAGCCCGGTACTCTCGTTACCAAACAGGCTTAGACGGTCTATAGACTTAATCAACGCCTGACGGCTGACAGTTACAAACCTCGTAAAATGATCTTCGGGTATTACGGTATTGTAAGCCGGGTAACGGCCTTGAACGGGTACGAATATAATAACCGTATTTTCTACGACGATCCTACAGGCGCAAGGTGGCCTGTTATCCAGATCGTCTTGGGGCCAATCAAACTTATAGTCATTAAACCAGATTTCGACAAAGCCCGTGTTTGGTGTGATCTTACGTAGGATCGAAACAACGATCTTAGGTATCACCATTATTGCCGGGCTGTCTGTCTTGATAGATGTCTTACGTATTCTGATCAGCTTATGCCCGTCGGATGCTGCAAAATCGGCATAGTCGTTTGTCAGATTCAGGCATACACCATTCATTACGGGTCGTAATTCATCTTGTGCAACGGCATAGGCGCAACGTTCTAAGATAGACTTTATGCCCGGTGCTTCTAATTTCAGATAATGCGCTGTGTCGTAGTTCACTTCGGCTTTCCGCATAGCGTCGTATTCCAATACCCTTTCGTCCAAAGGTAGGGCAAAGCGTCCCGTAGTGTGCTTTACGATCACCTGATACTCTAATATCTCAAATTCCAAACTCTGCCCGTCAAGTGACTTAACGGCTTTGAGTAACGGGCCTGCCTCTATTGCAAATACCTTTTTCTCTGCATCAGGATTACCGATACTAACGGTTTCAATCATTACTACCTCCCTGTCGCTTGCCTCTATAGTCAGTTCGTCTAAATCGGCATGAAAGATAAAGTTACGATAGAGGTATGCACCTAAAGCGTTAGCCCTCTTGTAAGTCATTACCGCGTTGCTGATCCGCTGTAATGCTGCAAGCAAAATGTTTCTTTCTATAGTAAATTTCATACGTCTAACTGATTCGTAAATAAATTGAGTTGTTTAGGATATTTGACCGTTTGGGGATAGATGTACGGGCGTTTCTCCGGGCGTGTCTTTAGCAGGTTCTTACGCTTTCGCTCTGTAGCCTCAAAGTCCGCTGCACCAGATATGATTTCCCGCTTTCGTGTCATTCTGTTTATGGCTGTCACACCATATAACTGTACCTTATCCATAGTCAGGGCCTCCAAATTTTATAATACTTCCAATCTATGCAACCCTGCCTGCACTCGCATACCTGACAATCCGTAATGCCACAAGTTCCGTAGCCCGGTGTTTCATCGTCAGGATCGTAGGATATGCAAGTACGGCAAAGTTTCACTTTCATTTGGCTGTATCATTCTGGTTTGTTACTGACTGCTTCCCCCCCCCCTTGGTGGCTTTCATTTCGGGGAATAATTCTAACTGTACCCAATTATGGCGGGCTTTCTGCTGCTCGTTATTCATAATGATTTCTCTATTAGTTCTACAATCTCGTTTGCTCTGGCCTGTACGATAGTCCTACCGTCCCCGTCACACATATCTACGCTTGCTTTCCAGATAGTCACCCAAAAGCCGCAAACCTTGACCTGTACGTATATGACGTAGTAATAGGGCATATCCTTGTAAGGGGTGTAAATACGTTCGTTATTGCAGGTTGCATATACTGACGTATCTATTTCCTCTTCTGCAATCCGTATCTTACGTATTTCCTTTTTAATTCTCATATCGTTTTGCCTTGTTTATCGCCCGGCTACCGCCGGGCAAAGATTAATAACTAAGAATTAATTACTAACAAATAAATGCTGAAACGGCCCTAACCCGATGCGTGTACGATGCCTTAGTGCCGTAGTCGGCGTCGCCGTAGTTGAGGTGCAGACCCCAGGCGCGCGTCGCGACGTTCTCGGTAGAAGTCCAAAACCAATCATCTGCAATAGGCTCACCGCCGATCTGCTCTAAAATCTCATTCAGGCCCTTACGATTCAGATAGATAAAGTACATTTCACCTAAAGCCGGGATATACTCACCATCTTCTAACTTGATTTCCTCGTTAAGCCCAATGGCTTTCAGGTGTTCGGTATTCTCCTTACCGTTCCAATCGGCTACGGCATTCAGATAATTATCAATGTAGCGTTTGTAGCCCTTAGTCTTATCCTCGGATGCTGTCAGGGTAATATCTTTGCCCGCTGCCTGATCGTGCAAAGCGACTTTCAGGCTACGATCTCCCCATTTAATGCCGACATACTTAACCGGGCTGTCGCTTACAACCTCACCCCCATAGATAGGGTTATACTGTATGCTTTCGCCGTTTTCAAATACCAGATAGAAACCATCAGGCTTGCTATTTTTTACAACTGCGCTACTTTGGGTCTGTAACTCTTCGGCTAACAAGTCGAAATCGGATTTGCAACAGCCTACCTTTTCTGGCTCTTCGGTTAACCAATCGAAAGCGGCTTTGCAGAAATCTACCGTTTCCGGCTTCTCGATGTTTGCAAACTTATCCAAAAGCTGCATTTTCAATTCTTGTTGTTCTGTCATAACTCTTACGTTTTTAGATGTTTGTAAATAGTGCTTGTTTCTTTCTAATATCTTTGCCTCAACGTCTGCTTTGTATATACAGGTGTCGGCGCATGGGCAACCAACGCAACGCGCTTTTGTACGGCTACCGTAAAACTTGGTACGCGTATATTCTTCGTTAGGGCAAAAAATAGTTTCCATATTCTGTACTTATTCGCTCTTAACTTTCTCCTTTTCCTGTTTCTCTTCCGCGTCCACCATTTTAGCCGCTGCACCGATAGCGATAGCCGCAAAGGTAAATTTCATTTCCTTGCTCTTATCTTCATCGTCTATCATTTCTTCGTCTAAGACAATTTCGCTACCCATCTTTTCGATCAACTTGTTAGCGGTTTTAGGGTCGGCGGCTGTAATGCCTACTGCTACCATGACTTCGCGGATAAATTGCTTATCCACTTCTACACAAACTTTTACCTTTTCTTCCATGATTCTTACGTTTAAATGTTAATATTCAGTTAAATGTCGTTTCTAAGCGGCTTTTAGGCTTTAGGGGTACAGTTTATCGGCTTACTTACTTATACGCGCTTATTCGCGTTTTCTTAGTAAAAAGACAATTACTTTGCCCGGATCAGTGCCGTCTAAATTATTCGTACCATTCTTGCAAAAGTTGTTGTGAAAGAACTTGCAGCCCATTGTATTTTTACTTTTGGCGCACAAGTGAAATGCCCTTTTGGAATTAGATAACTGATACAATAATCGTTATCAATAAAAACAAAGTCAATAGGTATATATCCCATTTTTCTTGTTTCCTTTTCCGCTTTGGCTTTTTCGCTTTCGTAACAATACACGACAACTTTAGAGCCTCTTTCGTACTTTGTTGCTAAATCTGTAGAACAAATGATTTCTTTCATAACTCTTAATCTTTTAGATAGTACGGTGTGGTGTAGCCTGCACCCTTTAGCGGTAAATCCCTGCACCAATCAATCGGCTTGCTAAACAAAGCCTCAACGTCCTGTAACGTCTGATCCTGTGTAGCCTCTACTATGATTTCATCGTGTATGTGGAATACTACAGGCAAACCGTTTGCTTTGGCTCTAAGAATTACGATACCCAATATGTCACGGGCTACGGCCTGCACTATGTTCTCTGTCAGCTTTCCCCCGTAGGTACGTATCTTTCCCCATTTCTTCGTAGTCTGGTTTAATCCCTCATACTCGATAATTTCGTGATCACCCCGCCAACCGTCGTTATACTCTATGCTTACTTCTGCACGCGGGTAGCAGATAGTACGCCCTGACGGTAGGGTAATAGTCAGCATTCCCCAACGCTTGCCGATAATGATACCCCGGTGTACCGTTACGCTCTCACCTGTCTTAATAGCTGTGATCGCTGCCTTTTCAATGATAGCCCACATTCTGACGATATGCGGGTTACTGTCACGCCAAAGTTTAACGATCTCCTTTTCTTCATCTTCCGTTAGCCCTAACTTACTGCCGCCCATTGCCTCCAAAGCAGACACACCGCCACCGTAGCCCAAAGCCAAAGTAGCAATCTTTCCTTTTTGGCGCAAAGGCGCGTTTTGCCCGTGCTTCTCAACGGGTACTTTGAACATCTTAGAGGCGTTGGCACAGTAAATGTCGCCGTTAGTCCTAAAAACGTCTAATACCCATTCCTCACCTGCAAGCCATGCGATAACGCGGGCCTCGATAGCGGAAAAGTCGCAAACGTGGAATACGTGGCCGGGTGCTGCTATGAAAGCGGTACGGATCAGTTCGCTTAGTACCTGGGTTACGTTACCGTAATTCAGTTCAAATTCTTCTAAGTCGCCGTGACGTACCAGATTACGGGCAAAGTCCAATGATTCAAGGTGATTTTGGGGTAGGTTCTGCACCTGCACCAGACGGCCCGCCCAACGGCCTGTACGGGCTGCACCGCAAAACTGCAAAAGCCCGTGTATTCTGCCATCCTTGCAGACGCATTTCTGCATAGCCTCATATTTCTTGTTAGAGGTCTTACCCATTTCCCTACGGATCGCTATAACCTTTTGTGCCTTGGGCCAATAGATCAGTTTTTTGTCTATATCATCAAGGTTTGCTTTATTCAGGCTTTGGATGCTGAAACCCGTAGTCTTATGTAAGTATTCCTTGATCTGTGCCGGGCTGTTGGGGTTATCCATTCCCGTAAGCTGCTGTGCCTCTTTAAGCAATTCGGCTTTGTATTCATCATCAAACCGGGCTGCTGCATCGACTAATACGCGGTCTATCATAACGCCCCTGTCGTTAATTTCCTGATCGGCTACATATAATTCTTCGTCAAAGTCAGCGGGTATCAGGCGTTGCACCTTTTTCTTAATAGCCTGCTCTACCTCAACGTCCCTTACATTGTATTTTTTGAACGTGTCCCACTTATCGGGCGCGTCGCTTGGTAGGTGACGCTTTCCGTTCTTACCCGGTACGCTGAAATAACGGATCAGGGCCTTACCCTCTGTCATTTTGCCCTCTGCCAAATGCAGTACCTCGCCACACTGTCCCAACGATAGAGGCAAACCCATACGTGCCGCCAATACCATTGTGCAACGCCATTGCTTAGGGTCTAACAGTCTGCCGCCAAAGAAATAGACGCTAATACAGATTCTTTCAAAAGCCGCGTTAAACGCCGTCTTGATAACTTCGGGGTCTGTCAGTGCTGCAAACACTTCATCAGGTAACTTTTCACCCGTTGCAAAGTCCACGCATACGACGGGGCCGCCATCGACACTATAGGCAAAAAGCAATATAGTAAAGTCCGGGGCCTCAACGTACTTGTAAACTCCACAATTCACAAGATCGTTGCTGCTGTAAGTCTCTATGTCTATTCCTAATTCTCGCATACTGTTTTACTCTTTAGCAGATTTCTTAGCGGTTGTTTTCTTGGCGTTTACAACTCTCTTGGTTCTTTTCTTCTTTGCTATGGCGGGTTTTTCCAAAGCCTCTGAAAGTTCCTTTGCCTCCTGTATCTTACGCGTGAAAACCTCCTGCATAGACAGTACGACGATCTGGCTGATCATGGTACGCTCTGCTGAACTTAACGCCGATTCCTTTGCCTCGATCCGTTGGTACTCTTCATAGAGGCTGTTAGGATTCATCATACCTTTATCCTCAATCGTTTCAAAGGTGGTACGCTTTAGCTTGCCGTATTTGACTCTGGCCTCTTCGCGTTTCTTCAATAGCTTATCGATACTTACCTGTATCTCTGCCTTGATCGCTTCGGGCGCAACGTCAACCGTAAGCTGCCCGTTTTCGTCTCTCTCTATCAATTCTTTCTTAGTCATAGCCTTAAACCTTAATATCTGTAGTCAATACCGTATCTGTCTAATACCTCTTTGTTATACCAGAAATGGGGTGTATCTTTGCCCGTCTCTGCCTCAATATCTATGTAGCCGTTAAAGATCACCTGATCTTTGTAGGTTACTTCAATGTCTGCACCGTCTGACTTAACCAAATCCATGACGATATTAACGGCCTTGTTAAAGGTCTGCTGTGTCAGGTGATTAATGACATAGTGGCTTGTATGGCGTCGGTTAAAGTCCCGGATGCTCTTATTTCTGATTCGGGTAGCATAGAAAGCTAAAATTATAACTGCGCTAACTATCAGGATCGTAATAATTGTTGTTGTCATTGCCTTTCTGTTTTTAAGTTTCTTGCCAACGCCCGCCGACACATCTTTACGCCGACGGGCGCACATCTAAACGTATTATCTATGGCTTAAACAAAAGAAATTACAGATCTTCATCCTCGTCTGGCAGGTCAACTTCGCCAAAGTCGCTTTCAGCAGATACCCGGCCACCGAAACGATCATCGTCCTTGAACTTCATAATGTTATTCAGCCCGCAGGCGATACCCTTGTTGCCGTTCTTATCGTAGGCAAAGAACGTAACAGATACGACGGCCCAAACACCACTATATACCTCTTCTTCGTCCACAATGGGCACTTTGTTCTTATCGACGATACCGGGGCGCGTGCTTGACTTGGCGTTAACAAACAGGTGATCTTCGTAGTTTTCATCGTCCTTATCGTCGCCGTCACGTAAGGGCATATCAAGTTTCTTGGGTTCTTTGCCACCCCACTTGTTAACCACTCCCTGCTTCTTTGCCTCGTTAATCGCCTGCTCCAAAGCCTTGATAGTCTCTTTCTCCCCTTTGGGGATCAGTACGTTTGTCATAAACTTACCCTCTGCCTCCGGGCCGTCTGGGTTGTACTTGTTGAAAACATGGGTGTAGGACAGTCGGCACGGGCCAAACACTACCTTAGTACCCTCTTTGATAATCGGTTTAATCATAACTCTTAAATTTTAAAATGTTTGTAAATAGGGTTTATAAATCTTCATCGTCTGGATCATCGGCCTTTTCTTTCTTCTCATACTCGAAAACGTCCATAATCTTAGTTTCCTTGATCTCGGCGGTTACGTAATCAATCATCGTACCGCCCATGACCTCGTTAACGCTCTTTAGGGCACTGTCAAACGTCCCGGCTTGCACCAGATACGTAACTGCACTACGTTTCTCCTTTTCGGTCTTTTCGTCGGTAGTGATAAACTCCAATCTGGCTTTGTACCATCTATCGGCTGTCTCTTCGTCTGAAAAGAATATTTCTGCAAATGGGGCCGGATCAATATTAGTAACTTTGAACTCGCCACTAATATAGCTTTCCATTTCCTTGATTATACGTGCTTCTGCCTCTGAAAAACTCAAAGCATCAACTACGTAGATTTCGGTTACTTTACGCTGTATGCCGTCCTCACCTACCTTATCATATCTGATCTTGCAGATAAACCAATTTGCTGTACGACTTCGCATATTATTTGAATTTGTTGTTAATCTACTACCTGTACCTGTAAGCTATCGAATAGCTGTATCATAGCTTTTTTGAACTCTTCCGATCTGCTGATACTGCATACCGGGCACTCTGGATCATGTGTTACGCCGGAGACCTCAACTCCGCTAACCCATTCTATAGAAATGATGTGGCCATCGGGTTTCTTGATCTTAGCGGTCTGGACTGCCCCGATCTGTGGCGGTTTATGACCCCGGTAGCAGACGGTAGCGATTATCAAAGCCGCAAAGCATAAGATACAAAGCATGATCTTTTTATTCCTGAATAGGTTTTGCACGGTCTTTACCGCTTTACCTGTATTCGGTTCTTTCGGGCTTTCCCGCTGTTTACTTAGTGCCATAACGTTAATCGTTAGCGTTAATACTGCTTTCAAACTCGGATGCTTTCAACAGGGTAAAGCATACGGACAAAGCCAAACTTTCGTACTGTCCTAACTGCTGTGGTGTCAGGTTCTCTTTAGCCGCTTCATGGTTGTGGCGTAACTTGTTGGCCGTAGCTTCCAAAGTCTCAATCACTTCTTTTATTGTCTCGCTCATAATTCCTAATTTTAAATTGTTCAATCGTCGTAATCAATTTCAGCCCATGCACAACCAAAGCAATCACGGCAAAAGCAAACGTTGTACCGCAAGGATAGCGTTTAGGGGTCTTTGCTGTCTGGCTCTTTGACTGATCTTTATTATCTGATTTATCCATGATCGCCTGAATTGATTAGTACCAAATTTCGGGGTTGTTAAACTCCCTGTTGTAGTCTCTTTCAAGGGTGTATAGTTCGTTGTAATACTCCCTACGCTGCTGATCTTCTGTAGTTGACTTGCTCATACGTTTACGTCTTTAAAATCATCTGCCGTAGTGTCATAAGCCGGGCGTTTGTCTGATTCAGGTACTAACGTTGGCTTGCCCTGTGGTTTCTCGATCCAATCACCGCAAATCTCTGCAAAGCGTTTCTTACCTACCAATTTTTCAAGGTCTGTAATGCTTCTAAGTTCACGGGGTTTCATGTAAGCGGCTTCGTCAAACATATTAGCGTTAAGTGCTGTCATAACGGCTTGCTGATCCGTTATCTTACGTATGCTTCTGCCTGCTACGATCTTATAGCCCGGATAGTTCGTACCGTTCAAAGCTGCCTGTAAGGTGTATTCCTCGATACCCGTTAGCCATGACTTGACAATATCAATGAATGGCAAAACGTTGGCTGCAATCTCTTCGGGCGTTAACAGATTCGGGTCTTGGTGCTGCTTTGCCAGATTCAGGGCCGTATCTGTCAGGGCCTTACACTGTGCCTTGACCTTGCAGAACTGACACCAGACACCGGGTAACTGCTTGCCCTTGCCGTTGTATGCCTCTTCTGCCTTTGGCTTTAGTTCCGTCTCTGCCCATGATAGCAGATCAGTAACCTTTAACTCAAACTCTGACAGATTATCGATACGGGGCTGTACGATAGTCATTCTAACCCGGTCTATGTTATATTCAAAGCTAAACTTTTCGTACGCTCCCAAAGCATAGATTTTCATTTGTGGGTTTTCGTAGGCACTGACCTTAACGCCCTTGCCGTACTTAAAATCTATGATCTCCAAGCAACCGTCGGCGATAATACAAGCGTCACCCGTACCAAAGCCGTCTGGCACCCATTGAGTAAAGTCTAAACGGGTCTCTACCAATAACTGTGCATCGCGTGTTATAGTACGTGCCGTGTTGAATTTCTCCAATACGATAGTGGCGTACGTGTCCGTGTATTCGTCCATTTCGCCCGTATGGTACGTATTTTCTAACTGCGCTATTTCCTGATCTTCGCCGTCTGTGGAAATACCCAAAAACGTTTTCAGTTTCTTAGCACAGTAGGCATGGGCTAACGTACCCTCTTCTGCATAGCTGCTACCCTTATCCTCTACGGTCTCTTCAAGCCGGGGTGCTGCCGTGCAATTCATCCAACGGTGTGCCGCTGACGGGCTTAATAATGCGTGTAGTCCTGGCATAGTCTAAAAGGCTTCGGGTTTTGCTATCTCTCCCTTTTCGTTGACGATCAGGGCGTTAATTTCATTGATAAAGTCGGCGCGTTTGTCAGCGGGCAAAGTGCTTGGTTTGTCGCTGCCCAACAAAGACGAAATGTTCTTAAAGGTCTGGGTTAATACCCGGTGATACTTCTTATATCCCTCGCTGTCGGTATTCTCCTTGTAGTTCTCACCCTCAATACGCTGACGTACTAAGTGCATAGCCTCCCTAATATCTTCCTCTGTAAGCTGCTTTGGGGATTCCTCTACGGGTGCTTCGGCTTCTGCCTCTCCGGGCTGATCGGCGGGCTGCTGTTGCTCTTTCTGTGCCTCTGCCTGATCTCCGGCATCGTTGGCGGGTGCTGCATCGGTCTTGGTCTTACGGGGTTTCTTGCCCGTAGCCGTTCCCTGTGGCAGTGGTTCGTCACTTGCCGGGTTCGGTAATACTACCGCCGTCGGCTGTTGCTTTGTCAGGATCGCCGTAACAAGCTGTACGACTTCGGGCGTTACTCCGATACTGACCTGAATACTAACGCTAAAATCTGTTTTCATACTAAATAGTGCTTTTTAAAATTGTGGTCCTTTACAAATTCCCTCTTTTACCAATCCCCGTAAAGCCTCTTTGCATATCGATTCAAAATCATCTGGATTCAGCTTATACAGGATTTCGTGAGTGTTACGCAGTCTGCAAACGGTGTCATACTCTGCCGGGTAATCCCTCGCCATTCTCTGTAACGCCTTTGTCGGGCTGCTGTTTCTTCTTAAAATCGGATTAAACATACTGTTACGTCCCATGTCCCCCCCCCCTTGCTTTAACTCAAATAGTCGGCTGTTGCCTTAATGTCGTTGCGAACGATAACCGCGCTAACGATACACAAAGCGGCCAAAGCAACTGTAATAATGATCTGTGTCATAGCTTTGTTACTTTACTAAATACATACCTTGCCAACACCTGATTATTTCCATGCCCGTCGTAACCTTACCGCCTCCGGCCTTACGTCTTTTGAATTTCAGATAACCGTTAGCCTCATACCGGGCTATCGTGTGCCTGTCAAGGTGTAACGCCTCTGCTGCCTGTTTCTGGTTATACAGGCCGTCGGGTACTACTTCGGGCTTTGTTATAATCATGCTTTCTTACTGATCTCGATAGTTCTTTCTACGTAGTTCTTTTTGACTTCGTAGGTGCAATTCTCGATACGGGCCATCTGATAGGCCGTAGTGCCCGCACTATCCAAAGCCTGTGCGTTGGGTAGCTTAAACGTCTGGGATTCTCCGGGCTGCATCTGCTTTAAATCCTCTCTTGTTACTTTGTCTGCTGTTACCATTTTAGTGAAAATTGAATTTGTTAATTTATCGTTAAAACCTCGCTACAAGCGTTTTTTTTTTTTTTTTTTCTGTGGGTAATTGTTAGTCTAACGTGGTTAAAACGTCACAAAAA
>JAEEGG010001783.1_pt1 | contig 57149 bp, 52 predicted proteins | sample 9134161 | NCBI WGS metagenome assembly JAEEGG01 (sample SAMN16246543, study PRJNA631951) | gut metagenome | biome: gut microbiome; feature: rumen; material: CR-attached | host: Bos | place: Iran: Karaj | collected 2018-10 | reverse complement strand
TTAAGTGCTGCCTCATCGAATACAGGCCATTTCTCATATGCAATTGTTGAATCATGGCCTAATTCAGACCAGATTTCTTCGCCGATATGAGGGCAGATACATGAAAGCATCTTAATAAAGCCTTCAGCATATTCCTTAGGACATGTTCCTTTAACAGCTTCGTTCATAAAGATCATCATCTGTGCGATGGCTGTGTTGAAACCAAGTGACTCAAAGTCTGAAGTAACTTTCTTTACAGTCTGATTATAAACCTTTGTAAGTCTGTCATCTGTATTATCTGTAATATTCTCTTTATTTGTAAAGAAGTTCCACACTCTGTTAAGGTATTTTCTTGCGCCTTCTACACCTGAAGAACTCCAGGGTTTTGAAACCTCAAGAGGTCCCATGAACATTTCATAGAGTCTTAAGGTATCTGCGCCGTAATCTCTTACGATATCTGAAGGATTAACAACGAATTCAGGGAATCTCTTACCCATCTTAATGCCGTTTTCTCCTAAAATCATACCCTGATGAACAAGCTTTTTGAAAGGCTCCTTAACAGGCGAAATGCCTTCGTTATAAAGGAAACGGTTCCATATTCTCGAATACATCAGATGTCCTACCGCATGTTCGGGACCACCGATATAAAGGTCAACGGGAAGCCAGTGCTTTAAGAGTTCGGGATCCGCGATAGCCTTATCGTTCTTGGGATCGATATATCTCATGTAATACCATGAAGAACCTGCGGAACCGGGCATTGTGGAAGTCTCTCTCTTGCCTTTGACTCCGTTTTTCTCATATACTTTCCATTCAGTTGCATTTTCAAGAGGCGCCTGACCGTTCTTGCCCTTATAATCATCAAGTAACGGAAGTTCAAGAGGCAGTTCGTCATCATCCAAAACATGAATATTACCGTCTTCGTCATACCATACGGGAACCGGCTCGCCCCAGTAACGCTGACGTGCGAAAATCCACTCACGGAAGTGATAATTTACAGTTCTTTTAGCAACACCCATCTTCTCAAGCTTCTGAGTGATTGCTTCTTTGGCATCTTCAACAACCATGCCTGTAAATTCCTCAGAATTAATAAGCTTGCAGCCTTTTCCGAGATAATCATATTTTTCAAATGCACATTCGCTTACATCTCTTCCGTCGATAACCTGAATCATATCGATATTATGAGCGATTGCATATTCAAAGTCTCTCTGATCGTGTGAAGGTACGGCCATAACGGCACCTGTACCGTAGTTTGCAAGTACGAAATCACCGATGAACATACGGACTTCTTTGCCGTTAACAGGGTTAATACATGTTACACCCTTTAATTCACAGCCGGACTTCGTCTTGTTAAGTTCGGTTCTGTCCATATCGTTTTTCTTTAAGGTTTCGTCGATATAAGCCTGAACCTCTTCTTTATTCTCAATTTTGGGCATTAAATCTTTTACGATCTGTCCGTCGGGAGCAAGAACCATAAAAGTAATACCGTAAATCGTTTCGATACATGTTGTATAAATTGAGAATTCGCCGCCGCCTACTATCTGGAATTTAACTTCAACACCTTCAGAACGTCCGATCCAGTGGCGCTGCATATCCTTGGTTGATTCCGGCCAGTCGATTTCGTTAAGACCTTCAAGAAGCTCATCAGCAAAAGCTACCTGATCGATAACCCACTGTTTCATGTTCTTTCTTACAACGGGATATCCTCCACGCTCTGATTTGCCGTCGATAACTTCATCGTTTGAAAGAACCGTACCGAGTTCCTCACACCAGTTAACAGGCATATCAATAAGCTTTGCATAGCCTTTTTCATAAAGTTTCTTGAAAATCCACTGAGTCCACTTATAGTATGAAGGATCGCTTGTGGCAATCATTTTGGACCAGTCGTAATCAAAGCCGAGTTCTTTTAACTGCTTTGAGAAAGTCTTTATATTTTCCTGAGTAAATCCGTTGGGATTGTTACCTGTTGTAACCGCATACTGCTCTGCGGGAAGTCCGAATGAATCGTATCCCATGGGATGAAGTACATTATATCCCTGCATTCTCTTCATTCTTGAAGAAATATCTGTAGCTGTATATCCTTCCGGATGACCTGCATGAAGGCCTACACCTGAGGGATAAGGGAACATGTCCAGTGCATAAAACTTTGGCTTTGAAAAATCCCAGACATCAGTCTTGAATGTCTCATTCTCCTCCCAGTATTTCTGCCATTTAGGCTCAACTTCATGATGATTATAAGGTCTGTTCATAATAATTCTCCGTTTTATATATTCATAACTTAAATAATTTTAGTAATTTTACGTATAAAAGTCAATCAAAAAGCCGAAGCATTAAGCCTCGGCCTTTCGTATTGTTTATATTAAAACAATTTTTCAGACATTATTCTGCGTTGCCTTCTGCAACCTTATCAGCTCTTTCCTTAACTTCAGCTTCCTGAATATCTGAAGGAGCCTGCTCATAACGTGCGAATTCATATTCGAAATCTCCACGTCCGCCTGTCATGGAACGAAGGTCTGTACAGTATCCGAATAAGCTCATCATAGGGATATCTGCTTCAACAACAGTCTTTCCGTTACCTGCAGGGTTCATACCAAGTACTCTGCCTCTTCTCTTGTTAAGGTCGCCCATTACATCACCTGTGAAGTCATTAGGAACTGTAACCTTAAGAGTAGCAATCGGCTCAAGAAGGATAGGGCCTGCTTCCATGAAGCCTTTCTTGAAGGCCTGGATTGTAGCCATCTTGAATGCCATTTCGGAAGAGTCAACAGGATGATAAGAACCATCGTAAAGAGTAGCCTTAACACCAACTACGGGATATGCTGCAAGAGGTCCTCTAAGAACTGATTCCTGTAAACCTTTTTCTACTGCAGGGAAGTAGTTCTTCGGAACTGCACCACCTACAACTTCTTCTTCGAATACATAAGGAGTCTCGAGATCGCCTGATGGGCCGAAACGCATCTTTACGTGACCGTACTGACCGTGACCGCCGGACTGTTTCTTATATTTGTATTCAACGTCAGAATTCTTCTTAATTGTTTCTCTGAAAGCTACCTTTGGCTTTGTCAAATCAATCTTAACTTTGTATTCGTTTTCAAGTCTTGACTGAATAACATCAATATGTAAATCACCCATACCGTAGATAAGCATCTGCTTGTTCTCGGAATCGTTAACAGCCTTGATTGTCTGATCTTCATGCATAATCTTCTGAAGTGACTGAGCAATCTTATCAACATCGGCTTTGTTGACTGCGTGATATCTCTTGTATGTATAAGGCTTAGGAAGATCAGCCTTACCGAATCTGATGATATGAGCCTTTGTGGAAAGTGTATTTCCTGTTCTTGCCGCCGTAATTTTTGCAAGAGCACCGATATCACCTGCGTGAAGCTCGGGAACTTCGATGGGTTTGTTGCCCTGAAGAAGATAAATCTTACCAATCTTCTCTTCAACCTGCTTCTCATCGTTGTACATTAAGTCATCAGTCTTAAGAACACCTGACATAACCTTAATAAGTGAGTACTTACCGATGAAAGGATCTACGATGGTCTTAAAGATGTAAGCTGATTTAGGCTTGGAGAAATCATAGTTAGCTTCAAATACTTCGTTGGTCTTTAAGTCGATACCTGCAACGGTTCTTGAATCGGGACCGGGAAGATATTTTACGATATCATCCATTAATGTATAAATACCCTGGCAGAGGATATTTGAACCCATAGAAATGGGAACGATGCTGCAGTCGTTAACGGAAACTCTTAAAGCCTGACGGATTTCGTTCTCGGTAAATGTTTCACCGCCGAAATATCTTTCCATAAGATCTTCGCTTGTTTCAGCTACGGATTCCATAAGAGTTTCTCTGTAGCTTTCAAGATATTCCTTATTAGCTTCGGGAATATCACATTCCTTAACTTCCTTGCCTTCCCACTTGTAAGCCTGTTCTGTGATTACATTAACGTAACCTGTGAACTTTTCGTTCTCTCTGATAGGAAGATGGAAAGGAGCAATCTTCTTGCCGTAAAGAGCTGTTAAATCTTCAACAACCTGTCTGTAAGAAGCATTGTCGATATCCATATCGGTTACAAAGAACATTCTGGGAAGTTTGTATTTTTCGCAGATTTCCCATGCTCTTTCAGTGCCGACTTCAACACCGGCCTTACCGGAAACAACGATAATAGCTGCATCAGCTGCGCTTGCTGCTTCTTCAGCTTCACCTACGAAATCAAAGAAACCGGGAGTATCAAGGATATTAATCTTGGTTCCGTTCCACTCAACCGGAATAAGAGAAGTATAAATAGAAATCTGTCTTTTAACCTCTTCTTTGCCGTAGTCGCTTACAGTATTGCCATCGCTGATTTTACCCATTCTTGAAGTAAGTCCTCCAAGATATGCCATAGCTTCGGCAAGTGATGTCTTTCCTGCGCCTCCGTGACCGAGCAGACAGACGTTTCTGATCTTATCAGTAGTGTAAATGTTCATGTTGTAACCTCCGAGTTTTTATTTGGGGTTAAATAAAAAAATTCCCCTTTAGAAACTATCAACCCCACTCAATATATTTTACTAAAAACGGACTGATTATACAATGTGAAATATTTGTTTTGTACAAAAAATACGATTAAAGTAAATAAAATTTGTTTATTTTACCGTTAAATTAAAGTTTTTGAAAATTTGGCCGATAAAAATAATAAGAATAAGAGTCGTTGTAGTAATCATATATTTAGTGTAATCTTTGCAAACGAAAACGATCATTATTCTTCTTTCTGCAAAGTATCCGTCATTTGAAAGGCCAAGTGGCGGGTACTTTTTTTATACATATTCAAAAGCATCTTTTATCCATTCTATTTCTTCACCTTTTATCGAGATTACGTCAAAGCGGATTTTAGAATTCTCGTCTATTCTGTTAATAAGCCGGTAAAAATCGCTTACTCTGCAGATTTTACGGATTTTATGAATGTTAATAGCCTCTTTCGGACTGCCCATATAATCAGAGCTTCTGTATTTAACCTCATAAAAGACAAGCGTATCCTTATCCCGCCCGATAATATCAATCTCTCCGATTTTACATCGGAAATTCATGTATAATACTTCAACATTCTGCTTTTCAAGATATTCTGCGGCAGTTTTTTCATAACCTCCGCCTGTTATTCTTTTGTTTATAAAATCACCTCCGTTGCATCAAAAAAACACCCAAACAACAAATATTTGAATTAAGAGGGAAAAATAAGAATTTTAAAAGAATTTAGATGTAATTATGAATAAAGGATCTTCTGTGAATCTCACAGGGACCGTATTTCTTCAAACCTTCAATATGAGCAGCCGTTCCGTAGCCTTTGTTTTTCGCGAACTCATAGCCGGGATATTTTTCGTCAAATTCAGCCATCATTCTGTCTCTGGTGACCTTTGCCACAATAGATGCAGCACCAATGGAGATACTTTTTGCATCACCTTTTATGATGGGAACCTGCTTAATATCCACTCCGGGAATTGTAACTGCGTCATTTAATAAAACATCAGGCTTAACCGAAAGATTGTTAATAGCCTCTCTCATGGCTTCATAAGTAGCCTGAAGAATGTTTATTTCGTCGATTCTGTTATTGTCTTTAATTCCGATACCGTAAGCGACCGCTTCTTTTATGATGATATCGTAAAGTTCTTCTCTTCTTTTCTCGGAGAGTTTCTTGGAGTCGTTTATGTAAAGAATACCGCAGTCTTTGGGTAAAATAACGGCACAGGCCACAACAGGGCCCGCAAAAGGACCTCTTCCGACCTCATCTATACCGCATACGTAGCCTAAATGCTCATATTCTTTTTCATACTGCTTTAAAGCCTCAATTCGCTTAAGTTCGGCTTCAAGCTTTTCGCCCTTTAGTTCTCTCATTTTACTCTTCCGAATGTTTTACAAAACCGATTTTTTTGAAAGGATAAATTCTAAGCCATGCTCTTCCGATAATGTTCTCTTTTTTGATATTTCCTACTTCGTAATATCTTGAGTCAAAGGAATCGTTTCTGTTGTCACCAAGCACAAAATACTCGTTTTCTCCTAAAACAATAGGATGCGATGCAATACCGGGATCTTCAATTTTTTCTTTGCCGAAGTTTTCTTTTAAAAGAACATCGTTAATAAAAATATTTCCGTCATCGTCTATATAAACGGTTTCACCGGGAAGTCCGATGATACGTTTGATAAAGTAGTTTCTTTTCTGATAAGGAAATACGATTACGTCAAATCTCTTAGGTTCTTTGAAACGGTAGGAAATCTTATCAACTATAAGATTGTCCTTATCCATCAAAGTATTTTCCATACTTCTGCCGTCAACAACGGTTCTCTGACCGATAAAAGTAACGATAAATAATGCTATTAGAAGTAAAATCAGAAAATAAATAACCGTTTTAAGTATCTCCTTTAATGTATTATTGGTTTTTTCGTTTTTTTCAGCAGACATAGTTGCCATCCTCTGTAATTATTCAATATTCTCAAGTGTAAGATTGCCGATTTTACAGCTTCTGAAATCATCTATAAGCATTTTGGCGCCTCTTGCGATATCTGCATCACCGCCTGCTTTTACGAGGTTTCTTTTAACCGTATAATCCGTAAGTATCTTTATACTGTCATAAGACTCGTCGATTTCATATTTGGAATTAAGTATTCCGGCATATTTAGATTTTAATATATCAATAAGGGAATATGCAAGTTCCTCGAAAGGCAGGATGTCATCATTGACAGAGCCTATAAGGGCAAGTATGATTCCCGTTTTTTCATCTTCAAATTTCGGCCATAAAATACCGGGTGTATCTAAAAGTTCAAAATCATTCTTAACCGAAATCCATTGTTTTCCCTTGGTAACACCGGGTTTATTGCCTGTCTGGGCTTTGGCTTTACCTGCAAGTGAGTTGATAAAAGTTGATTTTCCGACATTGGGAATACCTACTACCATGCATTTGATGCTTCTTTTAAGGATTCCTCTTTTTCTGTCGCGTTCAATCTTTTCTTTGCATACTTCTTTTATGACATTATCCAAAGTTTTCACACCCTGACCGGTTCTTGAATTGATAAGTATGCATTTAATGCCTTTTTCTTCGAAATAAGCTTTCCACTTTTCATTGTCGCTTATATCGGACATATCGGACTTATTCATTAAAACAAGTCTGAATTTATTCTTCGCAAGCGTGTCAATATCCGGATTTCTCGAAGACAAAGGCGCCCTGGCATCAATGATTTCAATAACCAGATCGACCAGTTTGATGTTTTCTTCCATCATTCTTCTGGCCTTGGTCATATGTCCGGGGTACCAGTTTATATTTATTTTTGAGTTTTTGTTATCGCTCATACTCTAAAAAATAAGTTTTGCTTTTTTATCATCAATTTTATATCTAAACCAAACTCTTCCGACGATATCGTCTCTGTGTACAGGTCCTATATTACCGTATCTGGAGTCTTCGGAATCGTTTCTGTTATCGCCTAAAACAAAATATTCGTCTTTCGCAAGAACTATGGGAGTTTCCGCAAGTCCCGCAAATTCCATAGGTTCATACAAATCCTCGTCTTCAAAAAGACTGCCGTTAATATAAAGATGACCGTTTTCGATTAATACTTCATCTCCGCCCACAGCTACGACTCTTTTAAGATAAAGATAAGAGTTCTTGTTTCCGTTAGGATAAAAGGCAATTATCTGGCCGACTCTGGGTTTAAACAGAACAAATGATGATTTGTTAATAAGAACTTCCTCGGAATTATATAAAACAGGGTTCATACCGTCTCCGATAACGGCTGTTTTTGACCCGAATACAAGAACAAGTACAAAGGCAATAAAAGAAACTGCCGCCATCCAGAACAGCAAAACAAAAAGTCCCGTGAAATGATGCGGCTTGATCTTCTTTTCTTTTTTTACAAATGTAAGTCCCTGTCTCTTTTTCATTTTCAAAAAAAGGCAGGATTAAATCCTGCCTTATAAATACAAGTTTTAGATTTTCTCTTTTACTTTCGCTTTCTTTCCGACTCTGTCTCTTAAGTAGAAAAGTTTTGCTCTTCTTATCTTACCCTTACGAACAACTTCAACGTCTGCAACGTTAGGGGAATGAATGGGCCATGTCTTTTCTACACCACAGCCGTTGGAAATCTTACGAACTGTAAATGTCTGACGGTTTGAACCGCCCTGAATCTTAATAACTGTTCCTTCGAAAATCTGGATTCTGGATTTGTTACCTTCCTGAATTCTGTTGTGTACTCTAACGGTATCACCGACTTCGAAAGCGGGTACGCTCTCTTTTAACTGAGCATTTTCAATCTCTTTGATAATTTCGTTCATTTGTATATCTCCTTTGTTTCATCGGATGTTCTTAAGTCTAAAAAGCTCAGCGGACCATCTCTTTACACGCAACTATAATAAATTACCACATAAAATCAAATAAGTCAACAAAAACGATTAACATAACAAAATATTAATCGATGTTAACATCGACCTGCAAATCATCCTTAACGGAAGCCGCTTTTACAACGACTCTTATTGCTTTGGCAATTCTGCCCTGTTTGCCGATAACCTTACCCATGTCGCCTGATGCAACATGAAGGTTGATTTCGACATTCTTACCGTCTCTATTTTCAGTTACAGTCACTTCTTCGGGATGATCTACAAGGGCTTTTGCGATAGTTTCTACTAATTCCTTCACTTATGCGCCTCCTGTGAGTCAATCTCCTATTTTTCGATACCTGCAATCTTGAAAATCTTAGCAACGGTTTCTGTAGGCTGAGCGCCATTGTTTAACCATTTCTTAGCTGCTTCTTCGTTAACCTTGAACTCAGAAGGATTCTTGTTGGGATCATATGTACCGATTTCTTCGATGCATCCACCGTTTCTTGCTGTTCTGGAATCTGAAACAACGATTCTGTAAATAGGATTTCTCTTATAACCCATTCTGCTTAATCTGATTTTAACTGACATTTTTTAGTCCTCCATAAAATATAAAATTATTATCTTTATTTATTCAAAACTCCAAATAGAAGTTGTTGACTTAAAAAGGCATTTTAAATCCGCCGCCAAAGCCCCCGAAAGGACCTTTTCTTTTACCGCCCATAAGTCCGGGCATCTGTTTCATCAGTTTCTGTGTCTGCTCAAACTGTTTGATAAATCTGTTTACTACAGCGATATCAACTCCCGCACCTTTGGCGATTCTGTGCTTTCTCTGAGGATTTAGAAGTTTGGGATTGGAACGTTCTTTCTTGGTCATAGAAAGTACAATCGCTTCCATCTGCTTAAGCTGCTTTTCGTCTACAGCACCTTCAAGGTCGTCTTTGGAAATGCCCATGTTAGGCATAAGACCGAGCATTGAGGAAAGACCGCCCATCTTCTTCATCTGGTTCATACTCTCAAGGTAATCGTTGAAATCGAATTTACCTTTCTTAAGTCGGTCTCTCATGTCCTTTTCTTTGTCTTTATCGATTTCGTCGGTCTCAGCCATTACTTTATCGATAAGAGTTAAGACATCTCCCATACCGAGAATTCTGTTGGCCATTCTGTCGGGATAGAACTGTTCGAGATCCGATAACTTCTCACCCATACCGACATAAAGAATGGGAACTCCGGTAACTGCTTTAATCGAAAGAGCCGCACCGCCTCTGGTATCGCCGTCCATCTTTGATAAAATAAGTCCGTCGATTCCGACTTTCTCGTTGAAGTCTTTAGCCACATTTACGGAATCCTGACCGATCATTGCATCGACTACAAGCAAAGTCTTGTGAACGGTAACGTTCTTTTTTATATTTATAAGCTCCTGCATGAGTTCTTCATCAATCTGAAGACGTCCTGCAGTATCGAAGATAACTACATTTTCATTGTTCCTGGCTGCGTATTCAAGGCTCTGCTTGGCGATTTCCACGGGATTAACGTTATCACCCATTGAAAAGACGTCTACGCCCTGTTTTTCACCGTTAACCTGCAGCTGTTTGATAGCTGCGGGACGATATACGTCAAGCGCAACCAGCAAAGGCTTCTTGCCTTTTTTGATAAACTGTCCTGCGAGTTTTGCTGCCGTGGTTGTTTTACCGGCACCGTTTAAACCGCAGAGCATAATGACCGTGGTAGCCTGTCCGGGCTCAAATTTAAGTTCTACGGTTTCGGAACCGAGAACATTGGTAAGTTCTTCGTTAACAATTTTAACAACTGCCTGTCCGGGATTTAAGCCTTCTAAAACTTCGCTTCCGACTGCTCTTTCTTCCACGGATTTGATGAAGTTTTTAACTACTTTATAGTTTACGTCAGCTTCAAGAAGTGCCAACTTTACTTCTTTTAAGGCGAGTTTTACGTCTTCTTCGGTCAGACGGCCTTTAGAACGAAGATTTTTAAATACTTTTGTAAGTTTATCCGTTAAATTTTCAAAAGCCATTACAGATCCTCAGATAATTTATCGATAAGCTTTCCGATTTTTGAAGTATCAGCTCCGTTTTCGGAAAGAACGTCAATTTCATGTTTAATCTTTTCTATGGTCTCGGTGTTTTTCTGATAATTTTCCGCAAAATGAAGCTTTTCTTCATATTCCGCAAGGATTTTATCGATTCTTTTTACCGCATCATGCACGCCCTGTCTTGAAATGCCTATCTCTTCACCGATTTCGGAAAGTGAAAAATCATTTTCAACAACATCAGAGTATATCTTTTGCTGATGTTCGGTAAGAAGATTTCCGTATATATCAAAAAGGAGTGCTCTTTCTTTTATTCTGTCCATAGATTTATACTTATATCAAATCTTTTACGCATACTACGGCCCAAAATAGCCGCAGCTTGTTAAATATAGCAAAAAATATTAAGGGTGTCAAGACTTTTTACTTGACACCCTGTAAATTAATCTTCAAATATTGCAGAAACGAAGGATTTTGGATCAAATTTCTGTAAATCTTCGATTCCTTCGCCTACTCCTATGTATTTAACCGGAATTTTAAGTTCGTTCCATATGGCTATTGCAATACCGCCCTTTGCCGTACCGTCCATCTTGGTAAGGATAATACCTGTAATATCGCAGGCTTCTTTAAATTCCTTTGCCTGATTAAGTGCGTTCTGACCTGTGGATGCATCCAGAACAAGGAGGTTTTCACGATTGACTCCGGGAAATTCCCTGTCAATTATCCTGTTCATCTTCTTTAATTCTTCCATCAGGTTCTTCTTATTATGAAGTCTTCCTGCTGTATCGCATAAAAGAATATCGACGTCCCTGGCTCTTGCAGACTGAAGTGCATCATAGATAACACTTGCAGGATCGGTACCTTCCTTGGCACCAATCATGGGAACGCCAACTCTTTCGGCCCAGGTCTCAAGCTGTTCGGTTGCAGCGGCTCTGAATGTATCAGCAGCTGCAATAAGAACTTTTTTCTTATCCTGTTTGAAATTGTAGGCAAGTTTTCCTATGGAAGTTGTTTTTCCGACACCGTTTACACCTATTACAAAAATGATAGATTTCTCATGTTCGAAAGCATACTGATCGCCTTCGATATTGAGTCTGTCGGATAAAAGATTTATAAGGTAATCCCTGCAGTCTTCCGGCTTTTTGATATGTTCAACTTTTACGAGGGTTTTAATCTCATCGATTATCTCTCCCGTGGTTGAAACGCCGATATCGGCCATTACAAGCACTTCTTCAAGCTCCTCGTAAAAATCGTCGTCTATCTCGGAAAAGCCGTGGAAAACGCTGTCTAAACCGTCTAAAAGGTTGATTCTTGTTTTATTTAATCCGTTTTTAAGTTTGGCAAAGAAACCGCTTTTTTCTTTTTCCATTAGTTTTTAGCCTTTTTCTTTTCTTCGTCTTCAAGTAACTTATCAACAAGGTCTACGGAAACAAGTGCGGATACACCCTTTTCCTGCATGGTGATACCGTAAAGTCTGTCTGCCTGCTTCATGGTGCCTCGTCTGTGAGTAATAACGATGAACTGAGTGTTCTTGGTCATCTTTAAGAGGTATTTTGCAAATCTGTCTACGTTACTTTCATCAAGCGCAGCCTCGATTTCGTCCAAAAGACAGAAAGGCGAAGGTTTTAAGTTCTGAATTGCAAACAGTAAGGAAATTGCTGTCAAAGCCTTTTCACCACCGGATAACTGCATCATATTCTGAAGTTTCTTTCCGGGCGGCTGAGCGATAATCTTAATACCTGCCTCAAGTATATCTTCCTCATCAAGAAGTTCGAGTTCAGCTTTTCCGCCTCCGAAGAGTTCTCTGAATACCTTGTCAAACTCTGATGAAATTCTTCCGAACTGTTCCTTAAACTGAACTCTCATTGCTACGTCAAGTTCATCGATAATCTTAACAAGTTCTTTTTCTGCTTCCTGTAAATCAGCGTGCTGAGCGGAAAGGAATGAATGTCTTTCAAACACTTCCTTATATTCTTCGATTGCATTTACATTTACATCGCCGAGCTTCTTGATATCATCCTTTAATGAATGAATCATTTTCTTCATTTCGGAGAGGTTTGTAAGCTCTTCGTCACGAAGCTGCTTTGCATCCTGAAGAGTAATATCGTATTCCTGCCAGATATAAGATGAAAAGTTTGCAAGATTTTCCTGCTGTTTTTCCTTAGCTGAACGAAGTCTGAACAATTCCTTGTCAAATTCGTTAATCTTATTGGAAACAGCGTCTCTCTCGTCAAAATACGATTTTCTCTTAGTTAAGAGTTCTTCTTTTCTGGCTGTATCTTCGCTTAATTTCTTCTGTGATTCGGACTGAGAAGTAAAGCTTGCCTTGATTGTTTCTTTTATGCTCGCAAGATTTTCCTTCTTAATCTCGATATCTTCTTTGGTGATGGTTTTGGCATTTACTACTTCGTCTTTTTCGGCAGTTAACTTGTCATAATCACCTTTAAGTCTGTTTAAATTGGACTGTTCGAATTCCTGCTTCTGATAAAGTTTTTCCATTACCAGAGTGGAATCAGTAACATTCTTGGACTTTTCACTTTCGTCTGTCTTTAATTTGACAAGTTCTTTCTGCTTTTCTTCGATGGTCTTGTTTTCTTTTTCCTCGCTCTTAATAGACTCGTCGAAAAGACCTTCTTTTTCGGCCTTCTGTTTGTTTAATGTCTCAAGGTCAATATTGATTATTGCTGCTTCTTCTTTTAAAGCATCATAATCAGACATGGTTGAACCCATCTTTTCCTTGGCATTGTCGCAGTTCATTCTTGCCGTATTCTGTCTTAAGAACGCTTTCTGAAGATCGTCCTTATTCTTAATAATTGCGGCTCTGACTTCGTTTCTAAGAGCCTTAATGTTTTCAATCTCTTCTAATATAGTGTTCTGTTCATCGGAAAGCTTCTTTACATTCTTTTCAAGCTCTTCGATTTCTCTTCTTCTTCCTAAAAGATTCGAATTGTTCTTAAAATGACCGCCGCTGATACCGCCGCCGGGAATTAACATTTCACCTTCAAGCGTTACCATTCTGATGCCGTATTCATACTTCTTGGCAATCTTTAAAGCGTTGTCTACGTTATCAACCACAAGAATTCTTCCTAAAAGAGTCCTTGCGACATCCTTGTATTCGTCGGCAATTTCAACTATTTCGTCAGCCTTACCGAGTACGCCTTTTTCTTTTAAAGACTCGGGCTGTTTGAATTTCTCGGGATTTGTAATTGATGTTAAAGGAAGAAAGGTTGCTCTTCCGGCTTTTTCCTTCTTTAAGATCTCAATGAGTCTCTTGGCGCATTCTTCATCCTTTGTAACGATATTCTGAATGTTTCCGCCGAGAGCTATCTCGATTGCAGTCTCATATTTCTTTTCAACTTTTATGATATCTGCTACTACACCGATAATCTTTTTATCCGAAGACTTCTCTTCCATTACTCTTTTAATGGAGGAGTTAAATCCGTCATAACGCTCCGATATATTGGTAACCGCTTCGAGTTTGGACTTTTCCTGATGATATCTTGCCTGAACGTCTTTTAATCTGTCATCGCTGGCAGCAAGCTCGTCATGGAATTTTGCGGTCTGGCCGTCAAGTTCCTTGCTCTTTTTGTTTAAATCAGCGATTTCTTCTGTTATCTTATTGAATTCATCTTCAAATTTCTTAACTTCTTCGTTATGCTTTGCTTCAACAGACTTAGCTGTAAGGAGTTTAGCGTTAATCTCGGAAAGTCTGATATTTTTCTGGGAAATATTGGTTTCAATACCCGAAATCTCAGCCTTAACGGTTGCTCTTTCGTTTAAAAGTTCCCTTATATAACTGTTGCCCTTATCAATATAAGCGGTAACAGTCTCAATCATAGCCTCAACTTCGTCAAGTTCAGCCTTGGCTTTGTCTGATGCTTCTTTTTTATCTGTAATTTCTTTATCTATTTCTGTTTTTAATTCAACAACCTTATTGATTTCCTCGGTTTTGGACGCAATTAAGTTATCAAGATCTTTTAACCTTGAATCATAATGTCCCATATTATCGGTAGCCGATGAAATCTGTTCATCAAGTACTTTGATTTCACCTTCGAGTTTTTCTCTTAAAACATCGGCATCCGCAAGATTCTGACGGTTGGAATCAATTTCTTCCTCAAGATGAGCCAAGATATTTTCAACTTCTTCGTAATCTCTCTTAAGTTTTTCACCGGAAAGAACCGCATCATCATAATCTTTCTGTGCAATAGCCTCTTTTTCGGTTAAATCTGCTATCTTCTTGTCAATTGCGGCAGAATCAAGCAAAAATACGTTAATATCGTATCTTTTAAGGTCTTCTTTCTTGGAAAGATATATTTTAGCTTTCTGGGATTGTTTTTCGAGAGGTCCGATCTGTCTGTCGAGTTCGGAAAGAATATCCGTTACACGAAGAAGATTTGCTCTTTCGTTTTCCAGTTTTTTTAAGGTTTCAACTTTTCTTCTTTTAAATTTAACAATACCTGCAGCTTCGTCGAAAAGTTCTCTTCTGTCTTCGGGCTTGGAACTTAAGATTTTATCAATCTGACCCTGTCCGATGATGGAATAACCTTCTTTACCGATACCGGTATCATAAAAGAGTTCGTTTACATCCTTTAATCTGCAGACGGTTCCGTTAATAAGATATTCGGACTCGCCCGAACGGTAAATTCGTCTGGCAACGGTAACTTCATCAAAGTCAATAGCCAGTGCGTGGTCGGAATTATCAAGAGTAATTGCAACATATGCAGAACCAACGGGCTTTCTTAACTGAGTACCCGAAAAAATAACATCCTGCATGGATGCTCCTCTTAACTGTTTGATTCTCTGTTCTCCGAGAACCCATCTTACAGCATCGGCTACATTACTTTTACCCGAGCCGTTAGGTCCTACAATTCCGGTGATTCCGTTTGTAAACTGGAACGATATTTTATTTGCAAAAGACTTGAAGCCCTGGACTTCAATGCTTTTTAAATACATTTTAATCTTCCTTTGTGAGTATTTTTATGCCGTTGTAAGCCGCGAGCTGTTCGGCTTCCTTTTTATTATGTCCTTCTCCGGAGCAAATCATTTCATCATTGATAAAAAGTCCAACCACAAAATGCTTGTCATGATCGGGACCTGTCTCTTCGATTACTTTATATTCAAGAGACATATTGTCCTTGGACTGAACATAAATCTGCATACGGCTCTTTGAATCTACAAAGAGCTGGTTTTCTGAGATGTCGTTTAAAAGGAATTTTTCGATATAATCCTTGGCAGCCATATATCCGAATTCAAGATAAACAGCGCCGATAATTGCTTCGAAAACATCAGAAAGAATGGAATTTCTGTTTCTTCCGCCGCTTGCATCCTCGCCTTTTCCTAAAAGAATAAATTCGGAAAGATTCATTCTTTTGGCAGTAAAAGCTAAAGAAGGCTCGCAAACAAGAGAAGCACGAAGCTTCGAGAGTTCGCCTTCAGGCATATCGGGATGATGTTTGAAAAGAAAATCCGAAGATACTATTTCAAGAACGGCATCGCCTAAGAATTCAAGTCTTTCATAATCTTCCCATTTATTTACTTTTAATTCGTTGACAAATGACGAATGAGAAATAGCGCTTTTAAGATTTGCAGTATCAGCAAACTTAAGCCCTATAAGATCCTGTAATTTATCAAGCTTTTCGTCTATATTCATTACTTGCGTTCCATTACCTTTTCAATCAATAATACAGCTTCGCCGACATTGGAAATTGTTTCCACGTCTTCGCCGTCAAGTGAAATATCAAGGGCATCTTCAACGCCTATAATAATCTGGTAAACATCCAGTGAATCAGCGCAGAGATCGCCTATAAAGGTAGTTTCTTCTGTTATTTCCTTAGGGTCTACATTTAAGATTTCTACAATCTTATCCCTTAAAACATCAAATATCATCTTCCTTAATTAATCCTCCTGGATCTGAGTGATGGCAAAACTTTCACTCATTAGTTCGAGCATACCGCTCTGTTTAAATCTGATGCACTGATTAAGCGCATTCTTTATTTCTTTGGCTTTTGAATTACCGTGACCTTTTACAACCAGGCCTTTTAAACCTAAAAGAGGCGCTCCGCCGTACTCAGACGAAGAAAAGCTCTTAACCGTACCTCTTAATGCAGGTTTAACAAGTGCTCCGCCGAGCTTGCTTCTGGCATTTGAAAGCATGGATTCTTTAATCTTGGCAATAAGCGTATTGGAAAGGCCTTCATATAATTTGAGAATTACGTTTCCTACAAAAGCATCGCAGACTATAACGTCCACATTGCCTTCGGGAATTTCTCTAGCTTCAACGCTTCCGATAAAATTAATATCGGGACAACCTTTTAAAAGAGGGAATGTATCTTTTACGAGCGCGTTTCCTTTCTCTTCTTCGGCTCCGATATTTACAATACCGACTCTGGGATTTTCAATTCCCATCATTTTATTCATATATATACTGCCCATTTTTGCAAACTGTAAAAGATTGATGGGCTTGGAATCAACATTAGCACCGCAGTCAATAAGGAGTGAAAATCCCTTTGCTGTAGGAATAAGCGGAGCAAGAGGCGGTCTGTCCACGCCTTTGATTCTTCCGACTATAACCTGACCGCCGACTAATACGGCGCCGGTACTTCCGCATGATACAAAAGCATCCGCTTCTTTATTCTTAACCATCTGCATTCCTATTACTATGGAAGAATTCTTTTTCTTTCTGATCGCAGCAACAGGAGCTTCTGACATTGCAATAATCTCTGTGGCATTAACAATTTTAAGGCGCTCTTTATCAAACTCGAGACCTTCGAGTTCTTTATTAATGAGTTCTTCAACGCCAACAAGAAATACTATTAAGTTTTGATTTTCTTTAATCGCGTTAATCGCACCTTTGACCACTTCCTTAGGGGCATTGTCACCGCCGTGAGCATCAAGCGCAACCTTAACAAAATCACTCATTTTTGTACCTCAAAAATATAGCTAATGTCCATAAAAATACAACTATAAATATACATAAAATCACGTGAAAAATCAATAAATTCTTTAATATAAACTTTTTTGTTGACAAAGTTATTTTCAAACTGTATACTCTTTAACGTACGAATAAAAAAGATACAGGGAATTGGAGGTGTAAAGATATGTCTATTTGTCCTAAGAACAAATCATCCAAAAGCCATAGAGATAAAAGAAGAGCAAACTGGAAGATGGGAGCAACAACATTAGTTAAATGTTCCAAGTGCGGCGCATTGACCGTACCTCACAGAGTATGTAAAGCTTGCGGATGCTACAACAAGAAAGAGATTATTAAGTTAGACGAAGAATAAATCACTTTCGATTTTAAGATAATAAACCTTCCATTAAGGAAGGTTTTTTTATTGCTCTTCTCTTCTAAACAAAAAAGGCGCCGGAATTAAATCCGACGCCTGCTTCTTTTATGATCTTTAATTAAACGCTGGCCTGGCAAACTGTAATTGCAATAACACCAACGATATCCTGCCATGAACATCCTCTTGAAAGGTCGTTAACAGGCTTTGCGATACCCTGAAGGATAGGTCCGTAAGCATCAGCCTTGGCAAGTCTCTGAACAATCTTGTAGGAAATGTTACCTGCATCAAGGTTAGGGAAGATAAGAACGTTAGCCTTACCTGCAACGTCTGAATTGGGAGCTTTTGACTTTGCAACCGAAGGAACGATTGCAGCATCAAGCTGGAATTCACCGTCAACAACGAGGTCGGGATACTGCTCTTTTGCGATTCTTGTGGCTTCAACCATCTTATCAACCAAAGGATGCTTTGCAGAACCAACTGTAGAATGTGAAAGCATTGCACATACAGCCTTCTCTCCTACCAGGCTTTCGAAGCTCTCTGCTGATGACTGAGCGATTGCAGCGAGTTCTTCGGGATTAGGATCCTGAACAAGACCTGAATCTGCGAAGATGAATGTTCCGTTTGCGCCGTATTCACAGTTGGGAACGTCCATGATAAAGAATGCTGAAACAAGCTTGCAGCCTGCTTTTGTCTTAAGAATCTGAAGTGAAGGACGAAGTGTATCTGCTGTTGAATGGCAGGCACCTGCAACAAGTCCGTCAGCATCTCCTGCTTTTAAAGCAACAATACCAAAGGTAATTGTATCGTTTAAAAGAATTTCTCTCGCCTGCTCGGGTGTCATACCCTTAGCTTTTCTGGTTTCGTAAAGAAGATTAACATAGTCTTCAAGTTTGTCGCTGGTTGCGGGATCGATAATACCTGCTTTTGAAATATCTACGCCTGTAGCCTTTACATGAGCATCGATTTCATCCTTTGATCCGATAAGTACGATGTTTGCAATACCTTCATTGATTGCGCCTTCAGCAGCATAGTATGTTCTGTCATCCATTGTTTCGGGAAGAAGAATTGTCTTGCTCTGGAGTTTTGCTTTTTCTTTGATTCTGTCAACAAATGCCATTTTTATATTCTCCTTTAAATTAATTTACATTCGGAAATAGTCCGTGTCCTTTACAGACATTGTTATTATACATTCAAAGTTTTTCGCATTCAATATTAAGTTTTTAGTTCTTTAACAAAAATTGAAGGTTTTAAATTCCTTTTAATATCATCCACAAAGCAAACCCAGAGTTTTTCTTTAGCTCTTGTCATGGCCACATAAAAGAGTCGGCGCTCCTCTTCTGTTTCCTCTTTGCCAAAGGCTCTTTTATGAGGCATATTGCCTTCATTAACGTCAGGAATATAAACCTCGTCCCACTCTCTGCCTTTTGAAGCATGTATTGTACAGATTCTAAGTTTGTTTGTGCCGTCATCTTCTTTTTGTTCTGTGTTTTCTTTTGTTTCGTCTTTTATAAGATTGAAGTAATCGATGAAATCCTCTTTTTTTGTAAACTCTCTGGCAATAGCTTTAAGTTCCTCATATTCAGTCTCGTATTTAATACCTTTTTCAAAAAGGTACTTTTCATATCCGATAACTTTCATTATATAAATAAGAGCTTCAAACGAATCAAGTTTACATAATTCTTTTAGATTTCTTTCGAGTTTAAAGATATTAACTGCAAGATATTTCTTTCTTCTTGAACACTCAAATAAGTTTACATAACTATAGTAATCATCATTGTAACGCTCATTCAGTCTGCACTCATTAAGGAAGTTTCTTGATATATAACGATTCGGTTTATTGGCAATTTTCAAAAGATTGGCATATGTATTCTCTCCTGCGGCAATCTTAAAATATGTAAGAAAATCCTCTATCATTTCATTATTCTTAATTCTGATGAAAGTTTTTTCAGTTATATAAGGAACATTGTATTTCAAAAGACAGTACTGCAGGGAATCCTGTATATTATTTGTTCGTAAAAGAATTGCTACGCTTTTGCCTTTCAACAGGCTGTCTTTCGCTTCTTTTACGATCACCTCATACTCTTCTTTATAAGTATCGAAAGATTTAAGTTTAAACTCTCCGCTTTTTACATCTTTTACAGGTACGATTCTTTTATCAAAACGCAAGGAATTAAAAGAGATAAGGTTCATTCCGGCTTTTACGATGTTTTTCATACTTCTGTAATTGGTTTCAAGCTTTAAAACATCAGCATTAAATTCCTTCTTAAACTTAAGACAAATATCACTCGAAGAACCTCTGAACGCATAGATTGACTGATCTTCGTCTCCTACCGCAAATACGCCTTTACCTTCAAAGAGCTTTTTTACCATTTCATACTGTTTCAGATTTATATCCTGAAATTCGTCAATCAGGCAATAAGAATATTTATCCTGCCATTTCTTTAAGAAATCCGGATTTTCTTCAAACATTTTCTCAACCAAAAATACAAAATCGTCATAATCAATCATGTTTCTTGAATCGGTTTCCTCTTTATACAGTTCAAACATTTGCTTAAACTTATCAGGCTCGACACTTTTTGATATATAATCATTCAGATTAAGATCCAGATTTTTAACTTTTGATATTTCATCGAGGATTTCATTTAAATCAAGGCGCACAATATCAAGGTTCATATCCATCAGAACCATTTTTAAGATATTTAGTTTTTCTTTTAGGGAAATAATATAGAAATTTTCAGACTTAAAGTCTCTGATAATCGAATAAAACAGTGCGTGAAACGTGCAGAACGTAACTTTGGAATCTCCTGTATATTCTTTTTCGAACCTTGACTTCATCTGACCTGCCGCGGCTTTGGTGAATGTAATCACCAGGATTTTATCAAAAGGGATATTGTATGCTTTGTTTAAATATATAACCCTTTGAGTCAAAACCGCGGTTTTTCCGGAGCCGGGTCCCGCTGTAACCAAGAGGGACCCCGAACTCGCTTTAATAACACTTATTTGGTTTTCATCAAATGTCATTCGATAATTTGTCTATGGCCGCTTTAATTCTTTTAAGCGACTCCTCCTTTCCGAGAACCTCGAGGATCTCGGTCGCACCGCACGGAGTCATCTGTTTTCCGGAAAGAGCACATCTTACGGGCCAGAGAATCGTTCCGTTCTTAATCTCCTTCTTTGCGGCAAAATCAACGAGCAATGCATATAATTCGTCGTTGTTGTAACCTTTTTCATCGAGATTTTCAAGTACGGGCAGTATTTCTTTTAAAGCTTCAAGGGATGTTGCTTTATCGGATTTCATCTTTTTATGAACATACATTTCACTGTCGTATTCGGGAACAGCCTCAAAGAAATCGATATGGTCGGGAATATCAGGGAAAACTTCAATTCTTGTTTTAACCATTTCAGCAATTTTCTTAAAATCAAGATCCTTTGAGATAGTGTTTTTAATATAAGGAAGTGCTTTTTCATAAAAAGCATCGAAATCCATTGCTTTAATGTATTCGCCGTTCATCCATTTTAACTTGGTGTAGTCAAATACGGCGGGTGATTTGTTTATATGTCTGTAATCAAAAGCTTTTATGAGCTCGTCAAGAGACATAATCTCCTGATTGCCTTCCGGGCTCCATCCTAAAAGAGCCACAAAGTTAACAATCGCTTCTGATAAAAAGCCCTGCTCAATTAAATCTTCATATGAAGAATGACCACAGCGCTTTGAAAGCTTCTGATGGTTTTCGTCTGTAATCAAAGGACAATGAACGTAAACGGGAACTTCCCAGCCGAACGCTTCATATAGTCTGTTGTATTTAGGTGATGAAGAAAGATACTCATTACCTCTTACAACATGCGTAATGCCCATAAGATGGTCATCTACAACGTTTGCAAAGTTATATGTGGGGAAGCCGTCGGATTTGATAAGAATCATATCGTCAAGCTCTGCATTGTCCACACTTATATCTCCGTAAATCTCATCATGGAAAGTGGTTGTGCCAGTGTTAGGGTTATTCTGTCTGATAACATAGGGCTTTCCGGCCTTTAAATTTGCCTCAACCTCTTCCTTGGATAAAGATAAGCAGTGTTTGTCGTATACGTTAATTTCCTTGTCGCCTTCAACTCTCGTTAAAGTAGCAAGTCTTTCCTTATCGCAGAAGCAGTAATAAGCTTCTCCTTTTTCAATGAGTTTCTTGGCATATTCAAGGTAAATACCGCTCTTTTGTCTTTCAGACTGAACATAAGGTCCGAATCCTTTATCTTTGTCGGGACCTTCATCATGAATAAGGCCTGTTTTCTCAAGAGTTCTGTATATAATGTCTACCGCACCTTCAACATATCTTTCCTGATCGGTATCTTCTATTCTTAAAATAAAGTCTCCGCCTTCATGCTTTGTAATAAGGTAAGCATAAAGAGCTGTTCTTAAATTTCCGACATGCATTCTGCCTGTGGGCGAAGGAGCAAATCTTGTTCTGATCTTGGTCATTTTTGATTTAAATCCCTAAAATAAGGATTATTCCTTTCGTTATTTTAAAAAATCGAAATTTATTATACCATAAAATATACAAATAATTTAAAAATTTCAAAAATTATAATATAATTACACTTGTTTGAGTTAATTGTAATTCATTCACACATGATTTTATTCGTAGAATAATTATATATAAGGAGAAATCTATGATTAAATCAGACCAGCACATGCACTCCTCTTTTTCGGGAGACAGCAAAGCTCAAATTCCGGACATAATCAATTCGGCAATCGAAAAGAATCTTGACACCATATGTCTCACAGACCACTTTGATCCTCTTTTCCCTTGTTACAGAGCGGATGAGGACAATATCTTCGAACTTGATACTGTCAGATATAACGAAATGGCTGTGAAACTTCGAAATAATGAAGAAATCCAGTCAAAAATAAATGTCAGAGTAGGTGTCGAACTCGGTATATATCCTAAGGTTTATGATATGTGCAAGGAAATTGCAGCCGAATATCCATACGATTTTATCATACTTTCATCTCACACCGCAGGAGGAATGGATCCTTACTGGCCTGAATACTGGGAAGATAAAGATCCGATAGACGGAATAAAGATGTATTTCGAGGAAATCCTTCAAAACCTTCAGAATTACGATGATTTTGATGTGTACGGACACCTTGATTACTGCGTAAGATACACAAAAACAACTCCCAAGCAGAGAAGTCTTAAACTTTATAAAGAAATAATCCGTGAAATCTTCAGAATCATTGTAGATGAAGGTAAAGGTATAGAAATCAATTCAGGCGGATTAAGAAGAAAAGGCTTTGAACTCTTCAATCCCAGCACGGAAATCCTTACTTTTTATAAAGAATGCGGCGGAAAAATCATCACATTCGGAAGTGATGCTCATACACCCGAAGATGTTGCATACGGCATAAAAGAAGCAGGCGATATATTAAAAACTATCGGATTTGAGTATATTGCGGATTTCAAAGAAAGAAAGATAAATTTTACGAGGTTATAAATAAGAAAAGATTTGGAAGAAAACTTCCAAATCTTTTTAATTTTCAAAGTATTCAGCTTCTCGGATGAGTCTTGTCATACACATCTCTTAAATGATTCTGTGTATTGTTAAGATAAATCTGAGTGGTGGAAATATCGGAATGTCCGAGCATTTCCTGTACAGCCTTAAGCTCTGCACCGTTCTCTACAAGATGTGCAGCAAAAGAATGTCTCAATGTATGAGGTGTAATGTCGGCATCGATACCGGCCATCTTTGTATAACTCTTAATCAGTTTCCAGAATCCCTGTCTGGACATCTGTGAACCCGAGCAGTTTACAAAGAAATACTTGGATTCGTTATTCTCAAGAAGAACGTCTCTCGAATTTAAGATATATTCGGTCATTGCATTATGGGCCTTGGTTCCGAACGGAATAAGCCTTTCTTTTTTCAAATCACGAATCTTAATAAAATCCATGTTTAAGTTAATGTCCGAATTCTCAAGAGAAATAAGTTCGCTGACTCTGATACCTGTAGCATATAAAAGCTCAAGCATTGCCTTGTCCCTGATCTGCTTGGGTGTTTTACCCGAAGGCTGTTCAAGAAGAAGGGTTACTTCGTTCTTCGATAAAATGCTTGGCATTTTCTTTTCGATTTTAGGAGCCTTTAAATCTTTGGCTACATCATCTGCGCAAACCTGTGAATATTGTAAGAAAGCAAATAATGCTTTGACAGAAGCTACACTTCTGGAGATTGAGGCATTGGCAAAGTTTTCTTCAAACATGGAATCAATGTAAGCTTTGAGATCTTCATAAGTTACATCTTCCCATTTGTTGATGCCTCTATCTTTCAAATAGGAAACAACTTTAAGCAAATCCCTCTTATATGACATCTCAGTATTATTGGACGTTTTTTTCTTATTATGTATATAATCTATGAAGAGCTGAATCTGCTTTTCCATAATACCTTCCAAACCCCAAGTTAGTAAAAGCGGTCAACTAATTATGTTAATCGTTGACTGCATAAGTTATTATATTAAAAACAGGTCAAAAAAGCAATTAAAAAAATGTAATTTCTTTCGAAAAATTCCCTATTTTTAGGCACTTAAAAAAGGTGTTTCTATATCTTGAATAAGAAAATTGAATTATAACAATATATAGGAAAGTGGACAAATAAAGATATTTATGTTAATTAAATAACGCATTATTTTATTTATGAAAATCACTTATGTAAATCTAAAATTATTGACTGAAAAGGTCATCGTAAAAGAGCCAAAAAGGGACGGTTCCGTTTTGGCTTTTTTTACCATTTTAGAACCGTCCCTAGTTGTACATTTAATATTTTAGTTGATTTCGTCGAGATATTTTCTTACACTTACAAGTTTTACAACCAGACAGAAAATATCGATTGCCTGTGAAAGTTCATCGATAGGCGGATATGTTGGAGCAATACGAATGTTTGAATCAAACGGATCCTTCTTGTAAGGATATGTGGCTCCTGCTCCTGTCATTGTTACTCCGGCTTCTTTGCATCTGGCAATAATCTCTTTGGCGCATCCGTCAAGTGAATTGAATGAAACGAAGTAACCGCCGTGAGGATTGGTCCATGAACCGATTCCCAAACCGCCGAGTTCTTTTTCGAGTTTTTCATGAACCATCTCGAATTTCGGTCTTAAAATGTCGGCATGCTTCTTCATATGTTTTTTCATACCGTCGAAATTCTTGAAGTATCTTACATGTCTTAACTGATTAAGCTTGTCATGGCCGATGGTCTGAATTGTAATTACACTCTTAATAAAATCAAGGTTCTTCTTGGAAGTACCAAGTGCTGCTATACCGCTTCCCGGGAAAGTGATTTTAGAGGTTGAACAGAACTTGTAAACCATATCGTCATTACCGTTCTTGCAGCATTCAGCGTATATTTCAAGGATATTATCCTGATTATCGTCATATAAATGATGAATATTGTAAGCATTATCCCAGTAAATTCTGAAGTCTTCGGCTGCGGGCTTTAATGCAGCGAATCTCTTAACAACTTCATCTGAATAGGAAATACCTGTAGGATTTGCATATTTAGGTACGCACCAGATACCCTTTACAGCGGGATCATTATTTACATACTCTTCCACCATATCCATGTCAGGACCGTCTGACTTCATTGGAATATTAATCATTTCAATGCCAAACTGCTCTGTAATGGCAAAATGTCTGTCATATCCGGGTACGGGGCATAAGAATTTAACCTTATCAAGCTTACACCAGGGTGTTGAACCGCAGACTCCTAAAATCATTGAACGGCAAACTGTATCATACATGATATTAAGACTTGAGTTACCGAAAACAATTACATTGTCGGGTGAAATATTCATCATATCGCCCATAAGTTTTCTGGCTTCGGTAATACCTAATAGTTCGCCATAGTTTCTGCAGTCAATTCCGGCTTCGGATTTAAACTCAGACATAGGATTCAATGTATTGAAGAAATCCGCTTCCATATCGAGCTGTTCAGCCCCGGGAAGACCTCTGGCCATATTAAGTTTAAGGCCTTTGGCTTTCATTTCTTCGTACTCGTTAAGGAACTCATTTTTAAGTTCCATCAGTTCGTCTTTTGTAAGTAAAGAGTATTCTTTCATAAAATCTTAAGTTTCCTTTAGAAACTACTCCTTTTAACATTTAATCATTAACGTTTATTATTTTAATACTACAAGGACAAATCTTCAAGAAAAATAACAACTTTTTTGCACCAAAAAACCCCTTACTTTCGCAAGGGGTTTTAATTTTACTTAGCATAATCAATAACTCTAGTTTCTCTGATGACATTAACCTTAACCTGACCGGGATATTTAAGTTCATCCTCAATCTTTTTGGAAATGTCATGAGCAAGTAATACCATATCGTCATCTGTGATTTTATCAGGTATTACCATAACACGTATTTCTCGTCCTGCATGAATAGCAAAAGATTTTTCAACGCCGTCAAAATTGTTGGATAATTCTTCAAGTTCTGTAAGTCTTGTAGTATATGCACCTAATGTTTCTCTTCTTGCACCGGGTCTTGCTGCCGAAATAGCATCCGCAGCCTGAACAATACGTGCTATAAGAGATGTAGGTTCAACATCGCCGTGGTGTGATTCAACCGCATTTATAACAATTGCGGGCTCATGATATTTACGGCAAAGCTCGGTACCGAGTGTAACATGTGTACCTTCCTGGTCGTGATCGACCGCTTTTCCGACATCATGAAGAAGTCCTGCTCTTCTGGCCATCTTTGCATCCAGACCGATTTCTTCTGCAAGAAGACCTGCAATATGAGCAACTTCAATTGAATGCTTAAGTGCATTCTGACCGAAACTTGTACGGAAATGTAATTTACCGAGAATTTTAATGAGTTCGGGGTTAACTCCGTGAACACCTGCCTCAAGTGCAGCGTTCTCGCCTTCCTCTTTCATTATGTTCTCGACTTCTTTCTGTGCCTTTTCAACCGACTCTTCAATCTTTGCGGGATGAATTCTGCCGTCAAGAATGAGTTTTTCAAGAGCAATTCTTGCAACTTCTCTTCTTACAGCATCAAAGCCGGATAAAACAACAGCTTCGGGAGTATCGTCGATAATAAATTCAACGCCCGTCATCTGTTCAAGGGTTCTGATGTTTCGACCTTCACGTCCGATGATTCTTCCCTTCATATCATCATTGGGAAGGTTAACTACGGAAATTGCCACATCTGAAACATGATCTGCGGCACAACGCTGAATGGCGTTAACAACATACTCCTTGGCTTTCTGAGAACTCTCGTCCTTCACCTGGTTTTCCATTTCTTTAATCCGGACGGCTTTCTCGTGTTTCAAATCATCTTCAACAATTCTTAACAAATACTCTTTTGCTTCTTCAGAGGTATAACCTGAAATACGTTCAAGTTCTTTCAATCTTTGCTCGTTAAGTTTAGAAACGGATTCTTTTTCTTTAGCCAATTCTGCTTCTTTCGAAGAAATTGCTGCTTCTTTACGCTCGATCTGTTCGAGTTTCTTGTCTACGCTTTCTTCTTTCTGCTGAACTCTTCTTTCGCTTCTCTGAAGTTCAGCTCTGCGTTCCTTGTTTTCTTTTTCGATCTCATTTTTGTACTTTATTGATTCTTCCTTGATCTCAAGCAAACCTTCACGTTTCTTTGCTTCAGCTGTCTTTAATGCTTCATCAAGAATTTCACGAGCTTTTTCTTCGGCATTACCGATTTTGCTCTTGATATTGTTTCTATAAACAAAATATGTGATCAGGACGGAAACAAGCGCAACAAGAATGGCAACAATTAATATGGTCACAAGAAAAACAACCACACTAACTTCTCCAAACATTGATAGTCTTACCTCCTTATTAAATTATCATTGTACAGTATGTACAGGGCATAATAACCCCATATTTTAAATTACAACATTTATATCTTATATTGTTTAAAAAAATATGTCAAGAATTATTGTAAACCAAAATGCCTTTTGAACCACAAAATACTGTATTTTTAATCCTTCAAGGCACTATGAATTGAATCGTACGAAAACCCTTTGCCAAGCAGGTATCTTATCTGCTTCTGCTTTTCTTCAAAATCAGCATTTTCAAAATCGTAATGTCTCTTTTCCAAAAGCTTTATAATCAGTTCTTTTTCATCAGACAAACTGCCTTCTTCTGATAATTCTGCATATATTTTTTCTGCCAGATTCATATCTACTCTCTTAGAAGAAAGTGCAACCATAATGTCTCGTTTACTTTTCTTTGAACTCTTACCCTCAATAAAACCTCTGATAAAACGTTCATCATTAATAAGTCTTTCAAGTTTTAGCTTTTCAATTACAGAATCAATAATCTTTGAAGGATATAAATCTTCTCTGAGTTTATCTCTTATCATACCTTCCGTCATATCTCTTCCGGTTATTATTTTAAGACTTCTGTCCAAGGCTCTTTTAGGAAGAATCTCTAAAAAGATTTCTTCGTATACTTTTTCAGGCATTTCTCCGAGTTTAATGTCGTACTTTGAAATATCGCTTTTATATAAAGCAAAAGTTACACCTTCGGCTTCTATTTTCTTTTTATTGGATTTAAAATCAGTGATATTCTTTATTTCCATATCTCTATCCTTAAACAAAAAAGCCCGAAACCAAATTGATTTCGGGCTTTGAAGTTATAATAAACTATTTGTCTGTTTCAGAAGGAACATCCTGAAGATCAAAATGAGTTCTTACTGCATTTTCTACCTCTTTTAACACATCGGGATTGTCCTGAAGATAAATCTTGGCATTCTCTCTGCCCTGTCCGATTTTATTTCCCTGGTAAGCATACCATGCGCCGGATTTATTAATTACATCAATCTCGGTTGCAAGATCAAGGAGGTCGCCTACGAAAGAAATACCTTCACCGAACATAATATCGAATTCAGCCTCTTTGAAAGGAGGAGCAACTTTATTCTTTACAATCTTTGCTCTGGTTCTGTTACCGACAACTTCGCCGTTAACCTTGATGGAATCAACTTTCTTGATTTCCATACGAACGGATGAATAGAACTTAAGTGCATTACCACCGGTTGTAACCTGAGGGTTACCGTAGAATACGCCAACCTTTTCACGAAGCTGGTTAATAAATACTACAGTACAGTTTGTTTTGCCGATTGCACCTGTAAGTTTTCTTAATGCCTGTGACATAAGTCTTGCCTGAAGACCTACATGAGCATCGCCCATATCACCTTCAAGTTCAGCTTTGGGAACAAGTGCCGCAACTGAGTCAACTACTACCAAATCAATAGCTCCTGAACGAACCATTGTCTCTGTAATTTCAAGAGCCTGTTCGCCGTTATCGGGCTGTGAAATGTAGAGATTGTCAACATCAACGCCTATATTCTTTGCATATGCGGGATCAAGAGCATGTTCTGCATCGATAAATCCGCAGATGCCGCCACGCTTTTGAACCTCTGCAATCATATGCAGTGTAACCGTTGTTTTACCTGAAGATTCAGGTCCGTAAATTTCTATTACACGTCCCTTGGGAATACCGCCGAGACCTAATGCTATATCTAAGCTTATTGATCCTGTGGGAATCGTTTCAACATTCATTCGGCTTGCAGGATCTCCAAGTTTCATAACGGCACCTTTGCCGTATTGCTTCTCAATCTGTGTTAAAGCAGCTTCCAGCGCTTTAATCTTTTCTTCTCTTTCCATTTTAACCTCCAATCAAACATACGTTCTGTTTATAGTTTAACCCAAACATTTGTTCTTGTCAACAAAAAATATTATACAATCAATCGCATCACTCCGTTTCATCTTTTATTTTTCATTCGGGAAAAATCTAGAGAAGAAATCTCTAAATAAGATGAAACAATAGTAACATTGCGAACATTATTATTCAATATCTTTTTGTATTTTGCTTAAGAATTCCTCTGTATTTTTCTTTGCATTATCGGATATTTCTTTTCTGTCAGATGGATTAATGTATCTGAATACTTCAATTCCTTTAATTCCGATATCCTGCAAGGCTTTTACGTTGTCTTCGTACTCTTTATCTTTATGAAAATTTGGAATAACGGGAACCCTGCAGATTATCTTTTCGGGTCCGACTTCTCCTAAAAGATATTTTAGATTATTTAAAAAGTTATCATAATCAGCCTTTGTGTATAATTCATATCTTTCTTTATTCATGTCCTTCGTATCGACAATAAACAAATCTATAAGACCGATTACTTTTTTAAGATTTTCAAGAGGAACGTTTATGGACGTTTCCATAGAGAACTTCCAGCCGGTACTCTTATATTTTTTTATGAAATTGCTTATAAAATCAGCGTTTAAAAGAGGTTCGCCACCGCCGAACATAACTCCGCCGCCAGTGGCAAGGAAATAAAGATTGTCTATTTTTAATTCATTGTATAATTCATCAATCGTTACTGTTTTGCCTTTAATGCTTCCGTCCCAGGTAAAAGGATTGATACAGTAAGCACATCTTAAAGGACAGCCCATAGAAACAACGAGGGTTGTTACGCCCTCGCCGTCTGTCTTGGTTCTTATTCTGCTTACTGAGACTAATTTTATAGTCTCTCCTTTGTTTTCACTCATATTTAGAATATCTCATCTATTGTTATATTAAAATCATCTTCAGGATAGTATTCCAGGCCGCCTTCAAGTTCATAATCATCTTCGGGAGGAGCTTCGCCGCTTTCGGGCTCCATCGAAAAATTGTCTGTACCGTCGTCTGTGCAGTCATCACCTTCACATCCATCATTATCATGACCTTCGGTATTATAATCTTCGGGAATATATTCAACAGGTTCGCCCTCAAGTTCAGGCTCGATATACTGGATATCTCCTGCATAATCCACCGGAGTTGCAGTTGCTCCGCCTAAATCATTTCCGCCGTCAAAGATGTTTGCTATGGGATCGGCAATTGCGTATACTACATCCATTGGCGAACATGCTGAAAATGTTGCTGCAATACCTACCGAAACACCTGCAATTGCAACTTTCTGTCCGAGCATTCTTCTTTTCTCAAGTTCTCTCTCAAGATATCTTACTTCAGCTTCACATTTGGGACATGTGCCTTTGCAGTTTCCTTTATGTTTGCATTCTTCAACCACATATTTTATGTCATTATTTTCTGCAATCTGCTTACGAATCTGTTTAAGAGCTTTACATTTTTCTTTTCCGTTATTCATATCAAACCTCCTGAAAATACTTACAGTATTTTATGTTTCTGATATATACACGAATAAAACTGTTTCTTTTATGGGTTATTCTGAAAATTTATAAATCATAATATAATTCATCATATCCGTAATCTTCGGGATTAAAGGAGATATTATTGTCTTTTTCATACTGGAAAATGTCATATCCTTTCCCCCAGCCGGTATCGAAACTGTACTGATTAAGGAAATAATCGTCAAAATCATTGATTGTAACAGTTACCCAGCCGTAGCTGTAATGATATCGGTAATTAATTCCAACCTCAATTCCGAGAGGTGTGAATAACAAAATCAGTCCGTTGTCATCTTTAAATACGTCGGTAATATCTGCAGCATCACTGTAATTAATGGCTTCAACATAGCTGTTCTGAATATTCGACCTTTCAACAAAGAACTCTGAAAAATCATCATTAAAGTTCAAAACTGCAGTGTTGTCAATAACTTTACCTTTTTTAACATCAACATTGATTCCGTGAATATAGAAATTATTTATATCGTTGTTTTCATAAGCTGTAGTACTGTATCCGACGGATAAAACTTCATCGTTGTTAAAAGTAATAACCGCATCTGTGTAAAGAGTATAATTAAAAGTTTCGGTAGAATTATTGCTTGCGCTCTTCTTTGAAATATACTCATAAAGCTCGCTGATGGCCTGATTCCTTAAAGCTTCGTTTACATCGGTAAAATCGACGTCATCGGAACTTAAAGCATAATATGCACAGTAAGCGTTGATGAAAAGGCCGTTACATTCGCCTTCATAACGTATAATTCTTCTTTCAACGTCATAATTATCGTTCTCTATATACGAATCAACCAAATACTCGTAATAAGGAGTCGCAAATCCGTCTCTTTCAATGAAATTATGAACCACTTCGGATTTAAGGTACGAAGTATAATTACCGTTAATATAATAATCAAATGTATTTTCAGCGGATTCATCCCAGTACTCATTGGCCGAAGGAACTATTTCGTTAATGAATTTATCATAATCAAATTTCAAGGTTCCTGCATAAAGCGGTTCGATTTTTGTAGCATAATAATACTCATCAGAATCGGGATCGTATACATCAGGCAATCCGTCCGGATCGGTATCCGGATCAGCATCAGGATCGGTATCGGGGTCTGTATCCGGATCTATATCGGGATCGACATCAGGGAACAGATTCGTAGGAGTATTGTTGTTATTGTTTGATGGTGTTGTTACTGTGGGTATTTGTGAAACGTTGTATGCACTCTTTATAATAATAGGCACAAATGCCGCAATAAAAAGAACAACCAAAAGGAATATGACCAAAACGACAACTGCCAGTCCGATTACAACACCGATAATCCAGCCTTTGGAACTCTTGTTCTTACCGGGTTCAGGTTGCTTATGTGCAGGACCGGTATAAATAGTTTCATAAATCTCTTTATTTACCTGTCCGCCTTCGGTATTCTCATTTATATTCTCTTCTTTGTTAATGGTATATCCGCAGTTGGTACATACTCCGGGTTTTGTAACGGCTCCGCAGCGCGGACAAAAAACATATTCGCTCATAAAATTATCCCTCTTACTTACATTCCGAACTGAGTCTCGCTTATATATTTAAGTATACAGACTCTCATTAAATCAAGTGCGGCAGTTGTTGCACATTCTCTTACCTTGGCTCTGTCGCCCTTAAAATTATATTCTTTTACGGTAATTTTACCTTTTACATTACATCCGATATATACAAGCCCTACGTCTTTTCCTTCATACGGACTGTCAGGTCCCGCAACTCCTGTTACTGAAACAATAACATCGGCTTTATTGGGTATATCGGCGGAAAGAGCCATTTCTTCGGCAACTTTTTCAGATACCGCAGTGTATTTCTGTAGTGAAGACTTCTTTACTCCGAGTATTTTATGCTTACTCTTATCCGAGTATGTTACAAAGCAGGTTTTAAGCGTTTCGGAAACGCCCGCCACATTGATAAGTCTCGCTGAAACCATTCCTCCGGTACAAGACTCAACGGTCGAAACCGTAAGATTATTCGATAAAAGCAAATTTACAACAGCCTGTTCCAGAGAAACTTCATCATCGGTTGTATAAATATATTCTCCTACAAGAGTCTTTAATTCTTTTATAACCGGATTGATTAATCTCTCACACTCTGCCTGATTGTTTCCTTTGGCGGTTACATGAATATGTACTTCGCCGGATTTGGGATAAATCGTAATTGAAGGGTTTGAATGCGAAAGCATTAAATCTTTTATGTTCTCTTCCACTTCACTCTCGCCTAATCCGGCAATCTTTACGGTCTTCGTAAGGATAACGGAATCGGACTTTTCTAAAAGAAACGGAACCGCGTATTTTAAAAACATCGGCTTCATTTCATTGAACTGACCGGGTAAAAGAATATAAATATGACCCGAATCTTCTATTATTTCACCCGCAGAGTTTCCAAATTCGTTCGGAATTATTATACAGCCGTCAATATGCTCATCTATTGTTTCTTTGCCGAGGAAGATGGCAACGCTCTCTTTGGTAACATCTTCTTTAGAAGGTCCCATTCCGCCCGAAATAACTATAATATCGGATCTCTGAACAGCGATATCAAGGCATTCGTTAATTCGTGCCTTATTATCACCGACACTTGTCTGATAATATGCCGTAAGTCCAAGCTTTGCAAACTGCTCTGCTAAGAATGCCGCATTGGTATTTATAATGTTTCCGAGAAGAATTTCCGTACCTACGGAAATATATTCAACTATCATATTTGCTCCGATTTATTTGGTTTCTGCCAATACTTTTCTGTTTTTAACTATACAGATAATCAAAGAAACAATTGTTAAAACAAGAACTGCAATTTCTAAAATCAAAGTAGGAATTGCGAGGAAACTTAAATCAGCAATGATAAATAAAATCATTATCATCTGAAGCGTGGTTTTAATCTTTCCGGACATATCCGCGGCAATTACAACACCCTTTCCTGCAGCAACAAGTCTGAAGCCGGAAATAATAAAATCTCTGCCGATAATTACAAGCACAAGAATATATCCGAATTTACCTAATGATCCCAATGCTAAAAGACAGATAAGTGCGGAACACACTAAAAGCTTGTCGGCCAGAGGGTCTGCAAACTTACCGAAATCGGTAATAAGGTTTTTCTTTCTGGCAATGAGTCCGTCAAAGAAATCGGTTAAAGATGCAATTATAAAAAGCGCAAACGCAACCCATTTCCCGAAAGGAATAAAGGAAGCCATTAAGAAAAATATAAAAAATGGAATAATAATAATTCTGAGTACTGTCAGTTTGTTGGGTAAATTCATTTTATTATTTCTCCGAATAAATCGTATTCCGAACAATCGGTTATTTTTACCTTTACAAAGGTTCCGCTTAAATATTCTTCATCGCATTCGATAAATACTGTTCCGTCAATATCCGGAGCATCTGAATACAGTCTTGCAACATAAAAACCGTCTTCCGAATTGTATCCGTCAATAATAGCGGTAAATTTTTTATTTATTAAAGATAAATTCCTTTTAATCGAAATTTCTCTCTGGATTTCCATCAGTTTTTTCTGTCTCTGCTTCTTAATGCTTTCTTTTATCTGAGGCTTAAAAGAAGCAGCCAGCGTGCCTTCTTCTTTTGAGTATGTAAATACTCCAAGACGGTCAAATTTATTCTTGTTTATAAACTCGCAGAGTTCTTCTGCTTCTTCGTCCGTTTCTGTAGGGAAACCTGTTATAAGAGAAGTTCTGATTGCAATACCGGGAACTTCTTTTCTTAATCTCTTTATAAGAGCAGTGATTTCCTTCTTCGAAGTTCTTCTGCCCATCTTCTGAAGTATTCTGTCTGATGCATGCTGGATAGGCATATCAAGGTATTTGCAGACCTTGGGATTATTCTTTATAAGTTCAATAAGGTCATCGTCAATCTCTTCGGGATAACAGTACATAAGTCTTATCCATTCGATGCCTTCTATCTCACTTAATTTGTTTACCAGTTCAACAAGACTCTTTTTGCCATATAAATCAACTCCGTAAACGGTTGTTTCCTGAGCCACGAGAATTAATTCTTTTACGTAATTCTCTGCCAGGAATTCTGCTTCTTTTATGAGCTCATCCATAGGAACGGATCTGTAGGAGCCCCTGATCGAAGGTATTGAGCAGTACGAGCACTTTTTATCGCAGCCTTCTGCAATCTTAAGATAAGAATAATGATACGGAGGATTTAAAAATCTTCTGCCTGATGCAGACTGTTTTAAATTGTTGTCCGGTATATCAAAAATCTTCTCTTTATCCGATACACGTTTAAGGTCATCCAAAATATTGGGGATTGCGGAAATTCCCAAGAAAACATCAATTTCGGGAATCAGTTCCTTTAAATCCTCGTAATATCTCTGGGCGAGGCAGCCCGTAACGACGAGATATTTAAGATTGTCTTTTTTGTATTCCGCAAGCTCCAGTATCGTATTGATACTTTCTTCTTTTGCATCTTTTATGAACGCGCAGGTATTAACGATTGCAATATCTGCTTCTTCGGGTGCGGAAACAATCTCATATTCACTTGAAATATCTGCCAGCATGTGTTCGGAATCAACTAAATTCTTATCACAGCCGAGAGATGCAAAATAAACTTTCATGCTTTCGGACCTTCAAATACAAAAGTTATCATAAAAGAATAAATACCCATCGGAATTCGACGGGTATTTAATACTAACCCACGATCTTAATCTTGGAGTCGTTTAATTCTTTGACTGCGATTGAGAGGGGCTTTGCGTCTTCATTATCTACAAGAGGTTCTGCACCGTCAATTATCTGACGTGCTCTTTTTGATGTAGCCATAACTATTGAATAACGTGAATTAACTATAGGTGAATCACCAGCCTCCACTGCATCATAGTTAACTACATTCATCAAATCTGTGTAGGACGGATGTAACATTTCTATTCTCCTTTCGATATAACTTCCAGTTCTTTTTTAATTTTATCGATCAAATCCTGCTGTCTCGAGGGCGCATTGTGTGCCGTTGTAATGATATTATGCAGGCTGTCAACACATTCATCCAGATTGTCATTAATTACAAGGAAATCATATTTGGGAATCCATTCGGCTTCCTCGCTTGCTCTGCCTACTCTTCTGTAGATTTCCTCTTCAGACTCGGTATTTCTGCCTTTAAGTCTGTTAATTAATTCTTCTGCCGAAGGAGGTGTTACGAAAAGTAAAACCGTGTTGGGAAATTTCTTCTTAATCTGAAGAGCACCCTGTACTTCGATTTCAAGAATAACATCTTTTCCTTCTGCAATCTGTTTTTCAACATATTCCTTAGGTGTTCCGTAATAATTGCCACAATATGAAGCGTATTCCAAGAGGCCGTCCTGGATAATGGTCTGTTCAAACTTTCTATGATCTACAAAGAAATAATGAACGCCGTCTTCCTCGCCTTCTCTTTTATCTCTTGTGGTCATTGATACGCTTAAGGAATAATTATCATATTTTTCCATGAGTTTTCTTACAAGCGTTCCTTTGCCTGCTCCCGAAAACCCGGATATAACTACCAAGATTCCGTTCTTTTTCATAATTAGAACTCCTTATTCGATGTTCTGTATCTGCTCTCTTATCTTTTCGATTTCTGTCTTGATTGTAATCGCAACATTTGAAATCTCGATATCGGTTGACTTAGAAAGAGTTGTGTTTGCTTCACGGTTAAGTTCCTGTGCTAAGAAATCCAGTCTCTTACCTACACAGCCGCCTGTTGTAAGTGCTTCCTTAACAGCTTCGATATGGCTCTTAAGTCTAACCATTTCCTCATCCACACAAACCTTGTCGGAATAAATGCATACTTCTGTAAGTATTCTGGATTCGTCAATCTGTTTGTCTTCGAGAACTTCTTTTATCTTGGTTGTAAGTCTGTTCTTATAGTCTTCTATAGTTTTAGGATATCTCTCTTCGATAAAAGCAACATTCTTGCTCATCGCTTCAAGTTTTTCCAGAAGATCCGTTCTTAAATTTTCGCCCTCTTTGATTCTGGATACAACAAATGCATCACAGGCTTCGATAAGTACATCTTTTACGAGCTTCCAGATTTCGTCCTCATTGATGTTTTCATCTTCGGAAACAAGTACTTCGGGCATTCTTGCAAGAGTGGAAACTCTTATATCGTCATCAAGTTCAAAATCTTCGGCCATCTTCACAAAATACTTCATGTATTCTGCTGCGATTTCCTGATTGTATTTAATGTTAACGCTTTCTTTTGAGTAATCTTCGTAACTTACGAATACATCAACTTTACCGCGCTGTATGTAATCTTTTAAAACTTCTCTGATATCTGCTTCAAACATGTTGAGCTTTCTGGGAAGCTTAATCGACATGTCTAAATATCTGTGATTTACAGACTTAATTTCCACCGAACATTTTGCTAACGGTGTTACCTTCTCGCTTCGACCGTAACCGGTCATACTTTTAACCATAATTAACCCGCCTTTTGTTTTTTTGCATACCTAATTATTATACTTCAAGAGTTTACGCTAGTCAATTCATACATAGATATATCGGGCGTTGCAACCATTGAATAATACTTATGATAAATTACCATGCCCTTATCGCCTTCGGCAGGTTTTTTGATATGCTTTTTCCTGGTGTAATCGACTTCAACTTTGGAGAGTCCGCTGTGCGACGAATTAATTGAAGCAATTGCAGCACAAAGTTCGAAAACTTCATCCGGCATATCCCACTCTGTTGCATCGTTATCTTTCTCTGATTTTACGATTACATGCGAGCCCGCAATACCTTTTGCGTGGAACCACCAGTCGTTTCCTGTGGCGATTTTAAATGTTACTTCTTCGTTCTGGATATTGTTCTTTCCGAAATATATATGATAATTGTTATCGTACATGTAATGTTTGATAACGGATTTCTTTTTCTTATCCTTCGGATTGATATTTTTACGAAGATAACCCTTGTCGAAAAGCTCGCTTCTTATCTGGTTTAAATCTGACGAGTTTTCGGATATTGAAATATATAAAAGCATCTCTTCAAGATATTTAGTCTCATCCTGAGTCTGAAGAAGAAGTTCGTTAAGCTTTTCTTCTCTTCTTTTAGCCTTGGAATAATCGTTAAAATACCTATTTGAGTTTGCAATAATGCTTTTGTTTTCATCAAGCGGAATTATAATATTTTCGTTTGTATAGTAATCTAGAACTTCAGCTTCTTTACCCTGCGATAAATTGTGACAGTACGCCTTAAGAAGTTCGCCGTATTTCTTAAGGGTTTCCTTATTCTCGCATTCTAAGAGTTCCTTATCCCACTCAGCCATCTTGTTCTTATTCTTCTGAATATGGGAATTTAAAACATTGATGATATCGTTACTCTTCTGTAAAATAACGCCCTCATCATGTTTGGCACTGTAAAAATCATTTAAGAATTCGCTGATATAAGCATCCTTATATTCCTTCGAATCAATGCCTTCGCTCATAAAAGATTCATACAGGAAAGTAGTATAGTCAAAGAGCGAGTTTTTCTTTGAATATGCATAAAACGAAGGATTCTCTTTAGCTTCTTTTATGGTTTTTACAAAAGCTTCGCAAAGAGTATTTATCTTTTCCGAATCTAAATCACTTACAGAAAAATCATTTTCAAATCCCGCTCTTTTAATAACTTCTTTTGCAAATGCTTTTGAAACGCCTTCGAAGTTTGAATAAAGCAGAGCTGAAGTTTTTAACTTTTCATCATCGTTTTGGGAAATTATGCTTTTTAATTCTTTTATGATATCGCAGTCATACGGGTTTATTTTTGTAAGATCCGAAGGGAAGAAATATTCCTTTTTAGGAAGCACTTCTCTTACCGAGCTGGTTAATGCAGATATTCTTTTAATACTGTCTAAAATAATATCCTTATCGTCAGTCAGTATGATATTGCTGTGCTTGCCCATAAGCTCGAAAATAAGCTTCTTAACCGAACGGTCGCCCATTTCGTCAAGATGCTCAATTTCAAACGTTATGATACGTTCATTCCCTTTTTGTTTAACGCTTAATATCTTTCCGTTAGCAATGTATTTACGCAAAACCATGCAGAAATTAAGCGCATTCTGAGGCGCCTCACCTTTATCTTTTACGAGGTATGTATACGACATAGAAGGATTCGCGGAAACAAAAAGATTGTATGTGTCTTTCTCCTTTTTGATGACCAGAATAATATCATAATTATTCGGCTGTATAACCTTCGATACCCTTCCGTCAGTAAACAGTTCGCTGTATTCTTTTGTAATTCTTTTTATACAAAATCCGTCAAATGCCATAATAATATCCTTTTCGAGCCGGAAGAACCGTCCCTCCGGCTCCCTCTGGCTCACTTTTACTATAATAACATAAAAATGTGCCAAAGGAACCGTCCCTAAGGCACATTTTTTACAATTAAATTAATACTTAAAACTATCCAATCAGCCAGTCGTACATTTCCTGATACTTGTTGGCGGAAACCTGCCATGAGAAGTCAACTGCCATTGCTCTGTCGATCATCTTATTCCATTCACGCTTTCTGTCATAGTAAATCTTCTCTGCGTAACGAATTGTATTAAGCATTTCGTGAGCATTGTAATTTACAAAGCTGAAACCGGTTCCCTTTGACTCGTACTCGTTGTAAGGCTCTACAGTGTCCTTAAGGCCGCCTGTTTCTCTTACAATGGGAATTGTACCATATCTTAACGCCATAAGCTGGCTTAAGCCGCAGGGCTCAAAGAGCGAAGGCATAAGAAATGCATCACAGGAAGCATAAATCTTATGACTCATGGACTCTGAATAGTAAATGTTTGCGGAAACCTTATTGTTGTATTTCCAGTCAAAATGTCTGAACATATTCTCGTACTGCTCTTCGCCTGTACCAAGAACAACAATCTGAACGGCGTCCTGGCAAAGCTCATCCATGATGTAAGCTATTAAGTCAAAGCCCTTCTGATCGGTAAGTCTTGAAACGATACCGATCATCATCATTTTATCGTTTTCTTCAAGACCTAAATCATGCTGAAGTTTTCTCTTGTTTTTGATTTTTTCTTTTCTGAAGTTCTGAGCGTTATATTTGTAATCGATGAACTTATCAACCGAAGGGTCATATTCGGAATAATCAATACCGTTTACAATACCTCTTAAGTCGTTCTCTCTTGCTCGTAAAAGACCGTCAAGGCTCTCTCCGTAGAAAGGAGTCATAATTTCCTTGGCATAGGTCTCAGAAACGGTTGTAATCGCATCTGCGTAAACGAGACCGCCCTTTAAAAGGTTTGCGTTCTTGTATGACTCAAGCTTGTCCGGAGTAAAGAAGTAATCGGGAAGGCCTGTAATATCTTTTACGGCAGGAACATCCCACTTACCCTGGAATTTAAGGTTATGAATGGTCATAACAGTCTTAATTCCGTGGAAGAAATCATTGCCCTGGAATCTTTCTTTAAGATAAACAGGGATAAGGCCGGTCTGCCAGTCATGACAGTGGATTACGTCAGGTCTGAAATCCAAAAGAGGCATTGCAGCCAGCGCAGCCTTTGAGAAGAATGCAAACTTCTCAATGTCATCATAAACATTCGAGCTGTAAGGATGGAATCCTCCGAATTTGGATTCGTTATCTATAAAATAATATTTTACTCCGTCAACTTCGGCTTCAAGAATTCCGACATATTCGTTTTTCCAATGGAAATCCATATAAAAACTGGTCTTGTAAACCATCTTGTCTTTTAATTCCTGAGATATACAGGTGTATTTGGGAAGCATTACGCGAATATCGAAATAACGCTTATCCACGCATTTGGGAAGAGAACCCACTACATCCGCAAGTCCGCCCGTCTTAATAAACGGAACGCCTTCTGATGCAACAAAGAGAATGTTTTTCATTTAACCCTCCGAAACAAAATAAAAAGAAAAAATATAGTTTAATATACCTTCGAAAGCACAATTTATGCCATTAAAAGCACAATTATGCCCGATATATGGTATATTATACTATATTTTTATCCGTAAATAAAGAGACAATTAAATGTCAATTGATTTTTTATAATCCAAAGCCTGCTTTTTAATCTCAGATGCATTATCAAGGAATTTATCTGACCCTGATTCATCACCGAGCATTCTTGCAATTTCTTTGATTTCACCTTCCTCATCAAGCACTTCAATATATGTGTTGGTTCTTGAATCGTCGGAAACGGTTTTCTTAATCTCAAAGTGAATATCCGCCATCGCAGCAATCTGCTGAAGATGTGTAATGCAGATAATCTGATGATCTTTTGATAAAAGAGCGAGTTTCTTGGCAACTTTCCAGGCTGTAACACCGGAAATACCCGCATCGATTTCATCAAAGATAAGAGTTTCTGTATTATCGCTCTTCGCTCCGACAGTTTTGATAGCAAGCATAATTCTTGAAAGTTCACCGCCTGATGAAACATTTTCAAGAGGCTTTAACGGTTCGCCGGGATTGGTTGATATTTCAAAATTAACCTTATCGATTCCGTTAGATGTATAATCATTCGCTTCGGTAATTGCAACATTAAACGAACTCTGATTGAAATTAAGATCCGAAAGGCCTTCCGTGATAGCCTTTTCAAATGACTTTGCAGTTTTCTTTCTGACTTCGGTTAAAGCATCTGCGGATTTCTTTAAAGCATCTTTGGCCTTTTCATAATCCTTAAGAATACTTTCTCTCTTAATCGCGTAATCCTGAAGATTCTCAAGTTCTTTTTCTTTATCGTCCAAATATTCAAGAACGTTTTCAATGGTTCTTCCGTATTTTCTCTCAAGCTCGTTTATAAGATTGTATCTTTCGCGAAGTCTGTCGAGTTCTTCCTCGTTAGGCGCATAGTCTTCAAGAACTCCCATTGTTTCACGTTCAAAATCCGAAACAAGAGAATAAATATTGTTGAGTTCATCAAACATCTCGCCTAAAACTGAATCGTAAGATGAGATTGCAGACATTTCACGAATGGATTTATTAATCATTTCGCCTGCACTGCTCTCGTAATCATACATCATGTCTTTTATGAGCGATAAGGTACTCTGAATCTTATATGCGTTCTCAAGAACTTTTAATCTTTCTTCGACTTCAGCTTCTTCGTTAGGCTTTAATGCGGCTGATTTGATTTCGTTTATCTGATACTCAAGTAAAGAAATCTCTCTTTCTCTTCTGACTTCATCCACCTCAGGGCTTTCTGCCAGAGCTTTAAGGCGCAGATATTCCGCATATGTCTTTTTGTATCCCGAAACTGCATCTGCGGAATCCTTAGCAAATGAATCAAGTATTTCAATGTGTTTTCTGGAATTTAAAAGATTCTGATAATCATGCTGTCCGTAGATATCAATGAGCGCAGATGCTATATCTTTTATGACAGAAACGGTAACCGTCTGAGAATTGAGCTTAAATACGCTTCTTAGAGGCGTGATTTTTCTCTGAATTATAATCTCATCATTTTCCAAAGATATATCATTTTCTATAAGCTTATTCTTCACTTCTTCGGTATCGGCAGTAAAAGTAATTTCTACCAAAGCATACTCTTCGCCTGTTCTGATACAGTCCTTATCCGCCTTAGCGCCGAGAGCTATAGCCAGTGATCCTAAAACAATCGATTTGCCGGCACCGGTTTCGCCCGTAAGAATATTGAGCCCTTTTGAAAAATCAATATCGATTTCATCGATAAGAGCAAAATTTTTAACGTGTAAATTTAAAAGCATTTGACCCCCTTATAAAACTAGTTTTCTTTAAGTTTCCTGTTAAGGGTTTCAAGGAAATTAACATTATTCATCTGAATGAAGCTTACATGACCTGCGTTCTTCGAAATAACAATCTCATCTTTATACTGCAAATCAATATGTTCAAAACCGTCAAAATGCGCAAGAACTATCTGGCCCGTTTCTTCATCATGAGGTTCGCCGATTGTAATCTTTACGGTATCTTCAGCCTTAAATAAAATGCTTCTGTTCATAAAAGAATGGGCGGAAATCGGCGTCACAAGAATCATATCCGCACTGGGCTCCACAATAGGACCTCCTGCGGAAAGATTGTATCCCGTGGAACCTGTGGGCGTGGAAATAATCACACCGTCAGCTCCGTAAGATTTAAGGAACATTCCGTTAACCGAAATGTCAAAATTCAGAATCTGAAGCATTCCCCCTCGGTTTATACACACATCATTTAATGCTTCGGACTCAAAAATCAGTTCATTATTTCTGTAAACACGTCCGTGTAAGAGCATTCTGTCTTCTAAAAGATACTCTTTTCTGATAAGACGTCCCAGTGTCTCTTCCAGGCCTTCAACTCCTGTCTGCGCCAGAAAACCTAAGTGTCCCAGATTTATACCCAGAATCGGAAGATTGAATTTCGAGCACTTCTTTGCAACACGCATAAGGGTACCGTCGCCTCCTAAAACAAGCACGACATCACAACCTTCGGCATCATTTACCGAAAGATTCGTCTCTCTGGAAACCTGAACAGGCTTTGCATACTCCACATTTTTCTCATCAAAAAATTCGCAGATTTTCTTGCAAACCTTCAGTTCCTTGTCCTTATACGGATTTACGCAGATTAAAACTTTCATTCGCACCTCCAGAGTGTATTCCAGGAGTGGTGATTGCGTAATACTCCGCGGGCACGCTCTCGCTAAGATGTCCCCGTAGCGGAACTAAACTCGCGTTCGCGCTTCGCACTCCGCTCGTTAAGTACCGACGGCTCCATATTACCCGCTCGAGCATCACGCAACACCACTCCTTCAATTCAAACACTAAGTTCTGAATGAGATTTCTTAACTATATCATCAATAATTTCTTTGTATTCTGTTAATCCACCAGAATATTCATAGTCTTTATATATTAATGCCTTATCTTCATCAATACTATTATCGTCTGTTTTCTTAATTAACAAAAGATATTCAATATTGCCTTCCGGTCCTTTGATAGGTGAATAATCAAGGCCTTCAATACCAAAGCCAATTTTAAGGCAGAAGTCTATGACTTTTTCTATAACTTCTTTGTGTACTTCGGGATCGCGGACAACGCCTTTTTTGCCGACCTTTTCTTTGGTGGTTTCAAACTGGGGTTTGATAAGACATACCATCAAAGCGTTTTTCTTTAAAAGGTTGTAGGCAGGAATAAGTATCTTGGTCAGTGATATGAAGGATACGTCGGTTGCGGCAAAATCAATCTTATCAGGAATTTCTTTGTCGGTAACGTATCTGAAATTGCATTTTTCCATACATACGACACGATCGTCGTTACGAAGTTTCCAGTCAAGCTGGCCGTGGCCTACGTCTACACTGTAAACTTTTGAGGCACCGTTTTGAAGCATTACATCAGTAAAGCCGCCGGTGGATGCTCCGATGTCAAGACAAGTGTATCCGTCAAAATTTAAGTTAAATACAGTAACTGCTTTATCAAGTTTAAGGCCGCCGCGTGAAACATATTTTAAGGTTTCACCGCGAATTTCTATGTTCGCGTTTTCGTCAAAAAGAGAGCCTGCTTTGTCTTCTTTCTGATTGTCGACATATACTATGCCGCTCATTATTAAAGCTTTGGCTTTTTCTCTAGAAGCTGCCAGCCCTTTATTTACGAGTAATATATCAAGTCTCTCTTTCACGTGCTTACGATATACCTTCGCCTTCTTTTAGGATCTTTTCAACTATCGAATCGGTGTCGATACCGATTTCTTTCTTAAGCAATTCAACATTTCCGTGCTCAACATATGTATCGGGAATTGCAATTGATGTATGTTTGCAGAAATGTCCCTCTCGTAAAAGAAACGCTCCGACTCTCTCCGAAAAACCGCCTGATAAAACATTCTCTTCCAATGTCACGATATGAGGGTGAGTTACAGATATTTCTTTTATCATTTCCTCATCAATGGGATTAACAAATCTTGCATTCATGATGGAAACGTTTTTGCCCATCTCTTTTAATCTTTCTCTTACTTCAACGGCTGTCTTTACCATACTTCCGACAGCAATAAGGCAGATTCCGGACTCTCTGAAAATCCATTCGCCCTGTGCAAATTCAATGGGTGCTCTGAATTCCTGAAGACCGTCGTAAGCTCTTCCTCTCGGATATCTTATGGCAATGGGACCGTCGTATTTAAGAGCAAATTTAATCATGTCGGAAAGTTCCCATTTATTCTTGGGAGCCATTACACACATGTTAGGAATTGAAGAAAGGTAAGATAAATCAAATATACCCTGATGTGTTTCGCCGTCGCTTCCGACCAGACCTGCTCTGTCAATGCAGAATACAACATGAAGATTCTGAATGCAGACATCATGGATTAACTGGTCATAGGCTCTTTGTAAGAACGAAGAATAAACGCATACAACAGGCTTATATCCGCCCATAGCCATACCTGCGGCAAAAGTAACCGCATGCTCTTCTGCTATGCCGACATCAAAAAATCTGTCGGGATACATGCTCTTAAATCTTTTAAGACCTGTACCGTCAGGCATTGCTGCAGTTATTGCAACACATTTAGGATCACGCTCTCCCATTTTACACATAACGGTCGAAAATACGTCGGTGTAATCGGGAGACATTTTTTTATTCTTGGGTAAACCTGTTTCAATATCAAAAGGTTCTGCACCGTGGAATCTGGCAGGATGCTTTTCTGCGGGCAAGTAACCTTTACCTTTTTTGGTAATTACATGAACAATAACAGGCGTCTTGCATCTTTTAGCTTCGTTAAAAGCACGAACCATGGCATTGATATCATGGCCGTCAACAGGTCCTAAATATGTAAGACCCATTTCCTCGAAAAACATACCGGGAATAACAAATGATTTAATGGAACTCTTTGCCTTCTGAATTCTGTTGATCATATCGGCGCCCTTTGGCACTTTGGAAAGCGTATCCTTAACACCTTCCTTTAAATCCAGGTAGCCTTCCTTGGTTCTTAAGTTATTCAAATACATGCTGACTCCGCCGACATTTTCGGATATCGACATATTGTTATCATTTAAAACAATAATAAGCTTTGTATTTGCCTTGCCTGCATTGTTCAGTGCTTCATAAGCCATACCGCCTGTGAGTGCACCGTCACCGATAACGGAAACAATGGTATTGTTCTCACCTTTCATGGTACGGGCCATAGCCATACCAAGGCCTGCGGAAATAGACGTGGATGAATGGCCTGTATTAAAAGCATCACATTCACTCTCGCAAGTCTTAGGAAAGCCAGCCATTCCTCCGTATTTACGAAGTGTGGCAAAACCGTCTCTTCTGCCTGTTAAAATCTTGTGAGTATAACTCTGATGTCCGACATCCCAGATAATCTTGTCTTCAGGAAGATTAAGCACTAAATGAAGAGCCATGGTAAGCTCAACAGTACCTAAGTTTGCTCCTAAATGACCGCCTGTTTCGGATATCGATTCAATTAAGAATTCTCTGATTTCATCAGCCAGATCATAAAGATGGTTCTTGCTTATTTTCTTTATGTCGTTAGGTTTGTTTATCTTTTCAATGTACATCTTTATTACCGGGTTAATTATTTATTTTTCTCTGTTTACGAGATATTCAATCAAATCTGAAAGGAAATTTTCCTTACCTGCTATGCCTACCACGATGTCTCTCGCTTCTTTGGAAAGATTCTCAAGTTCTTTCTGGCTTTCTTCAAGTCCTTTTATCTTTACATATGTGGTCTTATCATTCTTTTCGTCGCTGCCGACACTCTTGCCGAGTTTAATCGAATCGCCGATTACATCAAGGATATCATCTCTAATCTGAAATGCAAGTCCGGTATTGTCTCCGACTTTTTCGATTTTGGCAATATCTTCATCGTCTGCGCCGGCCATAATTGCACCAATCATAAGTGCAGCTTCGATAAGAGCGGCTGTTTTATGTTTATGAATAAATAAAAGTGTTTCAAGTTCGGTATCGGTCTTGTTTTCCGAAAGAAGGTCAACCATCTGACCGCCTATCATACCGTAAATACCTGCTTTATTGGCAAGTACGGCATTTGCATATGCCATTCTTCTTAAAACAATAATGTCATCTTCTTCAACCATAGCTTTTGAAATCGTTTCAAAAGCAAGATTCAAAAGACCGTCGCCTGCAAGAATCGCAGTTGCTTCGTCAAACATTTTATGGTTTGTCGGTCTTCCTCTTCTGTAATCATCATTATCCATTGCCGGCAGATCGTCATGAATCAGTGAATAAGTGTGAATCATTTCGATAGCTGCCATAAAAGGAGAAATTTTGCTTAAATCGTCTCCGCCGAACATTCTGTAACTTTCAAGCATGAACAAAGGTCTGATTCTTTTTCCGCCTGAAATAAAGGAGTAATTCATTGCTTCCGCTACACGTCTCTGAAGTCCCTCTTCAGCAGGCATGTAAGGTTTCATAATTCCAAATGCTTCGTTTACTTTTTGAATTAATAAATTAATAAAATCTTCTCTCATACTCTTCAGCCCCCCATTAATTATTCATTCAAAATTCTTTGGTTAATGTTAAAAATCAGCATCATCAAATGACGAAGTCGTTCCGTCGGGATTGATTTTAAGAACTTCTTTCTCAATCATATCGATTTTGTTTTTGCATTCTTCAATCGCAACTTTACCCTTGGTATATAAATCAAGAGCATCTTCGATAGCGATATCATCTTTTTCAAGTTCTTTTAAAATCTCTTCAACAGATTTGATTTTCTCGTCAATAGTTACTGCATCCATAATTTACCCCTCTTTAACCACTTTCTCAATAATTGCGAAAGCGTATCCATCCTTCATTGTCAGTTTGACTTTATCGTTATCTGATAAGCCTTCAACACCTACAACTCTTTTACCGGAAGCATCCGTTACATATGCCATTCCGGCTTTTAAACGCTCCAAAGGTGAAACACCTTTTAATCTTTCAGATAAAGTTTCGAGTTCGGCTTTCTTGTCTTTTATGATCTTTTTTATTAAAATATCGAGTTTATTGTTATACGAATCTGCGATAATTTTCTGTTTATTTAATTTGTTTACGGGAGACAGCGCATTAAGCTTTGCTTCGTAAACAGCGAGTTTGTGGAGTTTATTCTTAAGCACTCTTTCAAACCCTTTATCAAGCGACTCTTTTAAATCGTCTATATCAGCGATCGTCTGTCTTATATCGGGAACCGCAAGTTCTGCAGCAGCCGAAGGTGTTGCTGCTCTTAAATCGGCCGTAAAATCAGAGATCGTAAAATCAATTTCATGACCTACAGCAGAGATAACCGGTATTGAACACTGGAATATCGCATAAGCAACTTCTTCTTCGTTAAAAGCCCATAAATCTTCTAAGCTTCCGCCGCCTCGGCCTACGATAATTACATCTACATTGGCCTTTTCGAGAGTCTCTATACCTTTTACGATACTTTCACTTGCTCCCTCGCCCTGAACCAGTGCCGGGAATAATATAAGCGAAATGTAGGGGTTTCTTCTTTTAGAAACCGAAATAATATCTCTGATGGCTGCGCCTGTGGGAGCCGTTACAATTCCAATGGTCTTTGGAAACTTCGGAATAGGCTTTTTAAACTCTTTATCAAAGAGGCCCTGCTCTGCAAGTCTTTGTTTTAATTCTTCAAACTTCTTTGTTAAATCACCGACGCCTTCATATTCGACTTTGGTAACGTTAAAAGTTACGCTGCCGTTTGGCACGTAATTGGATATGCTGCCGGAAGCTACTATCTTGTCTCCGTCTTTTAATGCAATATTAAGTTTTTGAGCGGATTGACGGAAGATGGCGCACGAAATGGCAGATTTATCGTCTTTCAACGTAAAATAAATATGTCCCGATGTGTGGAATTTCAAATTGCTTATCTCTCCCGAAACAGAAACATCGGATAAAAGATAATCTTCATGGAACATATTGTGAATATATGTATTAACCTGAAAAACCGAATATATAGTTTTCATCAAGCAAACCTGGCAAGAATACCGTTAACAAATGCGTATGAATCCTGAGGACCGAATTTTTTGGATAATTCTACAGCCTCGTTAATTGCTACAGAGGTCGGAATATTGTCATCGTAAACTATTTCATAAACGGCAAGTCTTAAAAGAGCAAGTTCGACTTTTCCGATACGATCAATCGTCCAGCCTTTTGAAACTTCTGAAATTCTTTTATCAATATCATCAAGCTTGTCAATTATATCAACATATCTTGCTACTATTCTTCTTCTGTCATCTTCGTTTACCGATTCTTTTAACGAAGTAATGTTTTCGCTTGCTGTCTCGCCATCCTCTTTTTCTTCAAAAGGAAACGGTGCATCAAAATAGAGAAGAAGTTCGTCTCCTAACTCTTTCTTCTCATAAAAATCAGACATAAACAACAGTTTAAAAGTAAATTCACGCTCTGTTTTTCTGTTCATATTTATTCCTTATGACATGCTTACCGAAGCGATTTTAACATTAACATCGCTGACTTCAAGGCCGGTCATTGTTTCGATGGCTGTCTTAACCGAATTCTGAACCTTAGGGCAGATTTCGGGAACCTGATAACCGTAAAGAATACCTATAGCCATATCTACGCTGCAGGTTTTACCTTTAATATCAACCTTAATGCCTCTGGTAAGTCTTCTAAAATTAATTTTCAAAGAAAGATTCTTTTTATCCTGTAAAGGAGTAACGCCTTCAACATCCTGAGATGCGAGCGCTGCAATAAGAGGTACTACATCTGTTGCGATACGAACAGAACCGATTTTTTCATTATTGTTAGCTGTGCTCATTTTTAACCTCCGTAAAAGGACCTTCAAAACAGTATACGGAAAAATCTCCATATACCCTATTATTTTAACACAAAAGAGTTTTTGTCACAAGTCACTTTACTGTCCCGTAATTACCTCAAAGGGAACGAGTAAATATTTAAATCCTTGTTTTGCATATAGGTAATGCTCTCTTTATCACTGGACATGTAATCGAAAATATGATTATCAACCAGAAGATATTCTCCGAGTTTGTCGTAAACTTCCGTATTGGAGCATTTAAGTTCCACGGAATCCCTGTTCTGCGATTTGGCATTACTGAAAGCTTTATCAAGCTGAACCAAATCGATACCTTCGAAATAAAGACCTTCTTTTACGTAATAATTGTCTGCCATACTGTTGCAGGGAGGAAGCGGCGTGAAATTATCTATCACATGAGTAAGCTGAAGTTCGCTCGTGGTGATATTCAGATAATCATAATTGATTCCACCGGAATAAAGGCTCATCGAGTTCTCAAGATATGAGGAATCGCCCCAGGTACAGTCAATGTAATAATACTGACCGTTACACTTAACCATATTCCAAGCATGGCCTTCATTGGCTCCTACATATCCGACTACCAAAGTACTCTGAACGCCAAGCTGTCCCGAAAGATACTGAAAAGCCTTTGCATAGCCCTGACATACAGATCTTCCGTTTATAAATACTGACAGGATATTCTGATTCTGTACGGAATCAACATCATATTCCGTGTTTTTTATGATGTATTCATAAGTGTATTTTATCTTGGTATAATCGTCGGTATTCTGATTAATTCCTACAAGAAATTCATTCTTATATGCTTCAATGTCTTTCTCATACTTTATGACATCTTCATACGCAATCGTATACGCCGGTGTAAACTCTATCTTTACGATTCTGTCGGTCGTGGTAAATTTCGTATACATATAACCGTTCGTATAGAAAATCTCGGGATGATCGCCCATTACGCAGTTAAACGCATAGTCAATATCCTCGGGATCGATTGAACAGATATAAAACGTATCTGCATAATTCTTTATGGCAATATAAATCTCAAGATAAAGCTGCTTAAATTCAGGCTCTAAATTGTCATAATAAAACAGGCCCTGACATTCTTTGTTGGCAGCATTAATATTCTGGGCATTAATACCCATCGAAATACGCTCGCCCCATTCTTCTTCAGAGAGACCTGCATCAATTATTATTTCACCGATATCCGTATTGATTATCTCATGCTCTTCCTGAATCTTTGACATATCGTCAATCTTGGTTACCTTTTCGGTAACTTCCATATCAAGAAGAGTTGCGGTCTCTGACGAAACGGGACTGGTATAAGGAACATTCTGGGCCGTTTTATCAAAATCAATATAATCGCTTATAAAAGAAGTATCTTTTTCAAGCTGTTTGTCGATAATTACGGAAGCACCGATAAGCAAAGCAAGAGCCAGCACAAGTGCACCGATAATAAGATAAATTTTCTTCATAAAATAAAATTAATTCTTTCCGAATTCCGACAAAACCAGATCTTTGTTTCTGTCCTTAGTCATACCGATACTCCATTCGTTTACAAACAAAAGCAGAGGATTTCCTTTCATGTCCTTTACTTTCTTCATGTCCGAAGTACCTGTTAATTTGGCCACATCTATCTCGTCTTTATTGTCAATCCATCTTATATGTTCATAAGGCAGATTATCCATTCTGATTTCAACATTGTACTCGTTTTCGAGTCTGTATTTTAATACTTCAAACTGAAGCACACCCACAACACCGACAATAATTTCTTCCATACCGGTGTTGAACTCCTGGAATACCTGAATGGCACCTTCCTGAGCAATCTGGGTAATACCCTTCATAAACTGTTTTCTCTTCATGGTATCCATCTGTCGCACTCTTGAAAAATGCTCGGGAGCGAATGTAGGAATCCCTTCGTAGTTAAACTTGTTTGAAGCGACGGTTAATGTATCTCCGATTGAGAAAATACCGGGATCAAATACACCGATAATATCTCCTGCATATGCGGTATCAAGTATCTTTCTGTCATCCGCCATTATCTGCTGGGGCTGGGAAAGACGCATAGATTTGCCGCCCTGCATATGATAAACTTCCTTGGATGCATCAAACTTGCCTGAGCAGATTCTCATAAAAGCAATTCTGTCGCGGTGAGCTTTATTCATATTAGCCTGTATTTTAAATACAAATGCGGAGAACTCGTTTTCAAGCGGGTCAATCATACCGATATCACTCTTTCTCGGAAGAGGATTGGTTGACATCGATAAGAAGTTATTTAAAAAGATTTCAACACCGAAGTTGGTTAATGCGGAACCGAAAAATACAGGTGTAAGTTTGCCGCTCTGTACTTCTTTTATGTCAAATTCAGCCGCAGCACCGTCAAGAAGTTCGATTTCATCGGAAAGTTTGTCATATGCCTCTTCGCCGATTGCTTCTACAAGCGCATCTTTGGTAGACATATCAATCTCCCATGATTTACCTTCCTTGGTACCTTTTTCGGTATCGGAGAACATAACAACCTTTTCGTTGTGTCTGTCATATACGCCCTTAAATCCTTTACCTGAACCGATGGGCCAGTTAACGGGACATGTAGCTATTCCGAGTTCGTTTTCAATCTGATCGAGTAATTCAAACGTATCAAGTGCATCTCTGTCGAGTTTGTTTATAAAAGTAAAAATAGGAATGCCTCTCATACCACAGACTTTAAATAGCTTTCTTGTCTGCGCCTCAACACCCTTTGATGCGTCAATAACCATTACAGCAGAATCTGCAGCCATCAGAGTTCTGTATGTATCTTCCGAGAAATCCTGGTGACCCGGTGTATCAAGAATATTTACACAGTATCCGTCATATTCAAACTGTAATACAGAAGAAGTAACAGAAATACCTCTCTCCTTTTCAATTTCCATCCAGTCTGAAACCGCATGTCTTGCGGTTGCTTTACCTTTTACACTTCCGGCCAGGTTAATTGCTCCGCCGTATAAAAGGAATTTTTCGGTAAGTGTTGTTTTACCTGCATCAGGATGTGAAATAATCGCGAAGGTTCTTCTTCTTTGAATCTCTTTATCGTAATTGCCCACTTTATTTCTCTCTTTCGTCTTTTTCCATAAAAATCATACCGATAAATAATACTATTTATCGGGGAAAAATTCAAATATTTTAAAGTCTCTTTTATGATTTAAAGTTTTGTATCAAAAGGATAATCAACATTTAAGTCGTCGAATATAAACCAGTCCGAATTCTCAAACCCTCCGGAATATCCTACATTATTAACATTAAATGTACGACTGCAGGTCGCTTTACTTATAGCGAAATAATTGCAATGGCATTCCGTATCATTTTCAACCTCAGGAAAGTTTTTGAAATCAAGATAGTCAAAATAAAGATTGCAAATGTAATCTACACCGTCATACCTTACAATTACGCAGTCACATCCGGTCATATAGTAATTATCGGGATCAAGTGACATATATTTTTCTATCGCTTCTCCGTCGAGAACGGCATAGCTTGTATGAATATTTAACTGAGTCAGAATAAACTGATATAGTTTTATTACTTCATGCAGATACATATTGTCATTCTTTAAATTTCTGACAACATCAATATGATATATATTTCTTCCGGTTGTGGAATTCGGATCTGCCTCAGCATAATAACCGTCATCTTTTCTGATATAGATATGTTCAATCAGATATTTGTATACCCTTCTGGCATTCTCCATATCGTTATCCTGATAATTAACGCACTGGTCGATAACTTCATTTACAAAATCCCTGAATTCATCCATTTCAGCGGTAAAGTTTTTATCATCAGCGATAATATGAGCGGGGTCAATCTGTCCGTAATCATCAAGAGATCCGAAATAATCGGGATAAGTAATCGTAAAATTATGATAATCTTCTGTTTCGAAGTGTGCCAGATAAACCACGGGGTTCGAAAAGCAGGCAATTTTCAGTATTTCTTCAAATTTAAACTGATCAATCGGATAACCCGCATCAAGCACTAAAACACTTTCACCTTCATCCACTGCAGCCATTATCTGTTTTGCCATTTTCAGATATTCGGGTTTATTACGGTAAAAATTTGCAATACCCGGTCTTAACGCCTCGGGATTATAAATAAAATCGCCCTGCCCGTCAAAAGGGTAATCGTTGGGCATAAAATCTTCCAATTCCTCTTCTTCATCCAAATAATAGTCCGTTTCTTTTTCAACGTTAACAGTATCATTTTCAGTCTCAGAAACAGTTTCCAAAACAACATTATCTCCGGGGTAATCCTTAATTGTTTTAGGATTATAGCAGCCCGGAAGAACAACAGTACAACAAAATACAACTCCAAAAGTAACCAATAAATTCAAGCAATTCTTTCCAGTCAATGTTTTTACCTCCTAAAAGTAATATTCAATTGGACATATTGTATCTGATGAAGTCCCTTGTGGGATAAATTGGATTTTTTATATTAAAGACGTTCCGTCAAGCTTGCCTTCCACGCCAAGAAGATTAAGAACAGTGGCGCCTATATCGGCAAATGTCTCTCTGGTGCCGTAATTTACAGGTTTAATATTCTTTCCGTAACAAATGAAAGGTATATATTCTCGCGTATGATCTGTAGTTTTTGTAAATCCGGGATCACAGCCATGATCCGCAGTTATCATTAGACAATCGTCATCACCGAGTTTGTTTAAAAGTTCAGGGAGTCTTAAATCAAAGTAAGCAAGAGCTTTTGCGTATCCGTCAATATCTCTTCTGTGACCGTAAACCATATCAAAATCAACCAGATTGGTAAAGCATATTCCGTTAAAATCTCTGTCCATCCGGGCAAGAGTTTTATTTATGCCGTCTTCGTTGGACTCGGTATAAACATAATCTGTAATTCCGCTTCCGGCAAAGATATCATAAATCTTTCCGACAGACAGTACGTCTTTCCCTGCATCTTTTATGATATTAAGCATTGTATCCCTGGGCGGTATGAGCGAGAAATCATGACGATGAGGTGTTCTGTAATAGTTACCGCTCTCACCTAAGAAAGGTCTGGCAATAACTCTTCCGACGCCATGTTCACCCTGTAAGATTTCTCTCGCGATTCTGCAGTATTCATAAAGCTGTTCAAGCGGAACAACTTCCTCGTGTGCTGCAATCTGAAAAACGGAATCAGCTGATGTATATACTATAAGCGCGCCGGTTTTAACATGCTCATCGCCGTAATCTGCAATTACTTTGGTGCCTGAATAAGTCGCATTTACAATAGCTTTGCGTCCTGTTCTCTTTTCGAATTCATCGATAACTTCTTTAGGAAAACCATTAGGATATGTAGGCATCGGCTTGGGCGATACAAGGCCTGCAATTTCCCAGTGGCCAATAGTAGTATCCTTACCCATGGACTTTTCTCTCATACGGGCAATCAAAGCATCATGTTCATTAACCTTAAAATCTTTTAAGTTTACTCCGTCAATATTAAAAAGTCCGAGCTTTGCCATATTAGGCATATTAAAGTATTCGCTTGTAGCACATGATTTTATGGTATTTGAACCAACATCGCCGAATAAATTGGCATCAGGCTCCTCGCCTATTCCAAAGCTGTCTAAAACTATAAGAAATACCCTTTTCATAATAAATCCTCCAATACCTTAATTCGAAAATTCGTTACTGAAAATTATAATGCCGTTTTTATCGTAGCGAATATCTCTCATTTCCATACCATAAAAGTAATCTTTATTAAAATCATTACATACATACCAGTCATCAGGATCGTATGATGTCAGATTTATATTTCCCATATCAGGCAAAGGTCTTAAATCTATAACCCAGTTATAATCATTATTAAGCTTCTCTGCCTCTTCCTCGGAGATTTTTATATAGCCATGATAATTTGTATCACCGCCGGCACCGGGAGCAACCTGAGTCGTTCCTAAAATATTCCAGCATTCATAACCTGCTTCGTATTCTCCGCCTTCAACTCCGTTTAAGTTTTTGCTAATCCAGTCTATATCAGTTCTGTAATCAATCTGGTAATGTACAGGCTTAAAAGTTATTATGGCGGTAATAATTACTCCTATTATCACAATAAATATAATTACACCTAATATTAACGAAATTATTTTCCCGATTAATCCACCCATGTTAATCTCCTAAAAGAATCACACCTTTTCTATTATATCATAATTATTATTTCACTAAAACATAGATAAATTCACAAAAAAAGCCGGACTCAAACGAATCCGGCTTTCTCTTTTATGAACTTAAATTTTATACATCTTTGATGGAGAAGCTCATTCTGCCCATCTTATCTTTGCCCATACACTTAACAGTTACTTTGTCGCCAAGTGTAAGAACATCTTCTACATGCTCGATTCTCTGCTTGGCAATCTTTGAGATGTGAACCATGCCTTCTTTTCCGGGAGCAAATTCTACGAATGCGCCGAATTCCTTGATGGAAACAACAACACCCTTAAGGATCTGGCCTTCCTCGTAATCAGTTACGATGGTGTTAATCATATTGATTGCTTCGTTAATCTTATCGATATCTGTTCCGCATACGCCAACCTTGCCGTCATCGGTAATATCAATCTTAACGCCTGTACGAGCGATGATTTCGTTGATTGTCTTACCCTTCTGTCCGACAACATCACCAATCTTATCGGGATCGATAGAAATCTGAACAATCTTGGGAGCGTACTTGCTGATTTCTTTTCTGGGCTCTGCAATAGCTTTCTTCATGCAGTTATCCATGATGAAGAGTCTTGCTTCACGACATCTTGCAATAGCACCTTCAACGATGGGTCTTGTAAGACCGTGAATCTTGATATCCATCTGAATAGCTGTGATACCGTCTGTAGTACCTGTTACCTTGAAGTCCATATCGCCGAAGAAATCTTCGAGACCCTGGATATCTGTAAGAAGGATGAAATCATCATCTGTCTCACCTGTTACAAGACCACAGGAGATACCTGCAACCATCTTCTTAATGGGAACACCTGCAGCCATAAGTGACATACATGATGCACATGTTGAAGCCATAGATGTTGAACCGTTGGATTCAAATGTTTCGGATACGCAACGGATTGCGTAAGGGAATTCTTCCTCTGAAGGAAGTACGGGAATAAGAGCTCTCTCAGCTAATGCACCGTGACCGATTTCACGACGTCCGGGACCTCTTGAAACCTTTGTTTCACCTACAGAGTATGCAGGGAAGTTGTAATGATGCATATATCTCTTGGAAGTTTCGTTGTCATCAAGACCGTCAATCTTCTGAACCTCTGAAAGAGGAGCAAGTGTACATACATCACAGATCTGTGTCTGTCCTCTGGTGAACATGGATGAACCATGAACTCTGGGGATAATATCAATTTCTGCAGCAAGAGGACGAATCTGTGTAATCTCACGACCGTCGGGACGCTTGTGATCCTTAAGAATCATCTTTCTTACTGTCTTCTTTTCATACTGGTAAATAGCCTCACCTAAAATAGCAAGCCATTCTTCATTCTCAGCAAAAGCTTCTTCGAGTTTCTCTGTGATAACACGGATATTCTCTTCTCTCTTCTGCTTTTCGTCTGTAAATACAGCAACTTCCATTTCTTCGGGAGTTACGATTTCTTTCATCTTTGCAAAGAGTTCTTCGGGAATAGCACATGATTCATATTCATGTTTAGGTTTACCAACCTCTTCAACGATCTCATTAATCC